>Ga0210059_1002297_pt1 | contig 29837 bp, 18 predicted proteins | sample Ectturendosymbi2_FD_188042 | JGI IMG/M metagenome (GOLD analysis project Ga0210059, IMG submission 188042) | Ecteinascidia turbinata endosymbiont from Florida, USA - Sample 2 (SPAdes) (version 2) | ecosystem: Host-associated > Tunicates > Ascidians > Unclassified | place: Key West, Florida...
ATATATGCACCACCACGAGTTGAAACTGGACAGTAACAAAGCAAATTTAACTGCTGAGGGGCATCGACTCGATAACCTTCCGGTTCCTTCAATGCCCTGGCGTCCGTGCACTAATTTGTGTTTTTTTTTCTAGCTGAATATTAATTATCGCCAAATAAACTCAACTCAATGTGCTATGCTAACACTGACGAGGCAATGTGCCACTGTGTCGTATAGTTTTATAAGCACTGGTTTGGTGCAGACCATTGTTTCACTGGAAGAAAAATTTTGGAAAAAATATGCTTTGCTGTATAAGCTTTTCGTAGCAATGTGATGTGAATAAAAACACGCAGTGCAATGCTATGCTAATTAGTGAAATATCATTTCAGGAAATAAAGCTCACAACGAGTCGACAACATTCCTTTCTTCAGATGAGGACTGAAGAAGACTTTCTGCTTCGGAGACGCTAGGACTTCGATAAATAAAACTTTGAACAGGCTCTAATGACGGTAAAAACATATTTAAAAACTTGCCAATTAACGTGTTTTTATGTTTTTACCGCCAGTAGAGCCTGATTAAAGTTTTGTTTACTGAAGACCGTTTGATTTTCGTTGTTCATGTTTTCGTTTTGAGATTTATTTGGTGTTGGTTTTGTTATTGAGTTTCATGTGTTGGTAAATTATGTCTCTGTGCTATGACTACAGTTACTTATTGCAATCATTTGCTTTTTCATTTCTCTATTTTGTTCCTGTCTTTTTCAGAACGTGATATGAGCATTTATTATTAAGTCTGTTGCCATTTATTTTCAAGTGACTTGATATTTGATTGCTTGAGCACACGCTGAATACAAGACGTTTTCTACTACATCTGTGCAAATTTGTTTGTTCATATCTTAGACAGCAACATAGTTACACAGTTCGTGTCAAGTAAACACTAGTTAAAAATTTGCAGGACATATGAGCAATCAATGTCAGATAGTGGCAAAATTGAAAGGTTGCAGAGAAACACAAAATGTAAAGACTGGGCCCCACTTAGCCCATACTTTAGTTTCAGTATTGCTTTGCTTTTCAAAATGATGTTTTCTTTGCGTTTTAGCCAATCTCATTTGTATACAGTAGTCTGCAATAAAATTCAAAACATTTGGTAGAAAAAATAGTTTGGGATACGCTATAAAAAACGTTGACTGTACGATCACTATACGTAAATGGGAGTCCCAAAAAAACGTACATTTGACGTTTAAGAACGAACTTTTTCAGGATCTTACTCCCAAAAAAGGTTAACGGCACGTATTTCAAAACGTTAAGTGTATGTACACCATACGTAAATATCTGTCCACAAAAAACGTAAATATGACGTTGGAAGACAAACGTGTTTGAAACATTGGCCTGACCAAATATATTCGTTAATGGTACGTTATTTTGTTAGCTGGGATGTTCGTTGGCAGTGTCTGTTTTGCTTCATCAGGTAAATACTCTTCTACAGATTTGTGCCTTCAGGTGAACATCAATTGGTGCAAATGCTGATATGAGAAGTTCAGAATGCATGACCTGCTTAGTTAACCATGATGTCTGTAACAGCTCAGTTTAATGGACGAGTGCTGTCATCGTTTCAGTGCAGACAAGGTTTAAGTGACTTCTTCTTGTCTGCAATGTGTGAACTGTAGGTTAAACCTAACGCTTACCTCAATCTCAAACTTTAGCCCTTGCCTTTTGTGTATCGTAGCCTACTTGTCATGTGACCACTTCAACAACTTTTGTTTGACAAGAGGCACAATAGCCACAGTTTTTGTCTCGTGAGGCAAAATAGACAATACCAATTATATTGGCTAATGTGCAATTGATTGAGCAGTTTCCCTTTTGGATTGGATATCGGAGTCCATAATTTTATATTTTGGGATATGGAATCGATGAAAAAGTTTCGGATTGGAGCAGGATTGCAAAATTTCCATATCCGTACACCACTGTTGTCAGCTCAGCAGAGGTGCGACCGGATCCGGGTTACCGGAGTCAAGTCTGGCAGGATTCTGCGTTTTTCTTTCGGATCCGGACCGGAGTCAAAATTTTGTGAAAAACCGGGCCTGGATCCGGAGTCTCTTTTCCATTTCGGCAGTAACAGGAGTCCGTGCGGTCATGTCTTCAAATTTGAAGAATAACCGGAACCGTATTCAAAAATTTTGGAACAGGAGCGGAGTCGGAAAAAGTTACTCCGACTCCGCTTCTGTTCCAAAATTTTTAAATCCGGTTCCGGCTATTCTTCAAATTTAAGAATCCAACTCCTGTTCAGACTCCGGCTGCAATCATCGATCCAACCATAATTTACCCACGTTTTAACCTAAGAAATAACCGCACAGGCTCCTGCTACTGCCGAAATGGATAAGTGACTCCGGTTCCGCTTTTTCACAAATTTTTAACTCCGGATCAGGTCCGAAAGAAAAACGCAGAATCCTGCTGGAGTCGAGTCTGGTAATCCGGCTCCGGACCCACCTCTGCCCTGCAGCTCAGCGTCGGCCAGAGGTGTACAGGAGCGGGAGTGTCGGAGTAGACTCTGGCCGGAGTCTTAACGATTTTTGAAAATAGGAGTGGAGCCAGAGTTGATTTTTCTAAGGAAGAGCCGGTGTCATTTTTTAACAAGAGGTTAGTTTGTTTATTTATTATTATTATTGCAGATTGTTTTCTAAAAAGCATGCTGTAACATAACCTTCAAATGTGCAAAACTACTTCACAGAAAGTCTTAAAATTTTAATACAACTTGGACGTAAGTAAGGTTAGGTTGGTGAGTTTCATGTGTGTATACATTTGGACAATTTCTTGTTCATGGTGATACGTTAAAAATCTGTTGGCCAATTAATTTTAGCTCACATTAAAAGTTTATGTAGTGTCTCAACAACCAGCATATCCAGTTTTCTGCTTCGAAGGACAAGTACCGTTAACCGTATCCCGTATCCAGTTTTCTGCCAGATATAAAACTGAGTTGGAGAAATCTCACTACTGTCAACATGGTCGAGTGGCAAGTACCGTATTTGTTCGAATATAACACGCACTCGTATGTAACGCGCACCCTTAAATTTTGAATGAAAATTGGTATAAAGTTTTTTTCCTTTTTTCTTAGCTCTGACTAAAGATAGAAAGTAAAAACTGCTGTTGAAGACATGTGGCTGTAACAAAACATTTATTGATAACTGCCAAAGCCTGCACGTGCACAGAGACTAAGAATTACCAAAGCATTTTTAAAGAGAAAGAAGAAAGAAACAAAGATTGCGCACTCCAGCAAAAAGAATGAGTGAAGGCTGAAGAAAGATTATGAAAGACAAAAAAAGAAATAAAAATAAAGCGTACTGATGAAAAAACTCGTGTATAACGCGCACCCTTAATTTTTGATTAAAATTCCGTACAAAATTTTGCTCGAATAAATACGGTAACTAGACAATCACAATGGTCAGTTCGAGCGACTCTTTTGTTATATTTGGTTTTTATTTTGATGTACTTACACAAGATTGTGAGTAAAAAAGTTTGGACCTCTTGTGATGTACATTTCAAAACGGCAGTGTCTATTCTTCCGCCAGGATGGCAGCAACAAAAGGCTTGGGTGGTAGAAAGGAAGTAAATAAAAGTAAAAGATAAACCTACAACGTATTTGCCTATCCTTAACCATAACCGTAACCTTAAGCTAAGCTTAACCCTAGCCTATCCATAACCTAAAGCTAAGCTAACCTAACACTAAGCTAACCAAATGCTAAACTAACACTTACCTAACCCTAACCTAGCCCTGACCTAACACTAAGCTAACACTAACCCTAACCCTATGTAATTCTAATCCTAACCTATCCCTAACCTAACGCTAAGGAAAAGCTAACCTAATGCTAAGCTAATACTAACGTAACCCTAACCTAACACTAAATTAACGTTAACCTAACCGTAATAATAACCAAACCCTAATCCTAACCTGACCCCAATCCTCACCTAACAACACTAACCCCTTTTAAAGGTAACACCTACACAGAGCCTAAAAAAAAGCAAAGAAAAAAACAAACTGAAAGTCAGCAAGGCGACAGTTGAACCGCTAACCATTGGCATAGCAGCCCTAACACCCAACCATTACACAACGAGCAGGACAGCGTGTTCCTGACAAAGTGACCTTATTCTTTGCATTGCATGATGCCACGAGACCGAATGTTTGACTGGCGGCGTAATAGCTCCAGCTGATCTGTTGCCGCCTGCATCGGGATAACACTAATCAGAGGGCCGTGTTGCAAAATGAAAAACATAAATTTTCCGCAGGTTGGCGAGCTGCACACAAGGGCGGGCCGGCAGACTGCACCACAGGACGGGCCAGTGGGCTGCACATTATTAAGGCGGGTTGGCGAGTTGCACATTAAGCTGGACAGTGGAAAAGGGCGGGCCAGAGGGCTGCCCTTTTGTGCAGCTTGCTCTGTCCTTTTCTGCAGCCCGCCGGCCCACCCTTCTATCTTCTGTGCAGCCTGTCAGCCTGCCGAAAGTTCACGTTTTTCATTTGGAAACACGACCTTCCAGCCCGCCCGGCCCGCTGGCCTTCCAATTAGTGTTATCCCAGCATCGGATTGTGGCGGTAAAATAGACACTACCTTTCGAAAAACAGACAAGTGTTTTAGGTTTAGCATTTAGGATTAGGGTTTTGTGTTAGTGTTTAAGGTTAGGATTAACAGTTTAGGGTTAGTGTTTATGGTTAGGGTTCAGTGTTAGTGTCAAAGGTTGGGGTTCATTACTTATTAGTGTTTAGTGTTGATTGTAAGGGTTTGCGGTTAAGGTAAATGGTTAGGGTTTAGGGTAGGCTTTAGGGTAAAAAAATGGCCACCTTAATCTTTCATCTGAGAAGCAACTGGCATGATGATTGTATTGCAGTGATCAGCAGATTAGTTTGATACAGTTTTTTAGTCTTTTTAATGCATAAACTGGATAAGGTCATTTAGACACTGCCAAAAGATAAGGAAGTGACTACGGATACGCTTGGCCTGACGCGCAATTCAAATAAAATGGTCAGTTTCGTTTGTCATTCATTTGGCATGGATATTGTGATGTAGTGGTTAGGCGCTACGGCTGCTATGCCAATGGACTGGTTTTCGGTTTGACTCTCACCTTGTCGACTTTACTTATTTTGTTTACAATTTTCAGGCTTACGTGTTACCTTAACGGGTTAGCATTAGGTTTGGGTTAGATTAGCGTTAGCTTAGGGTTAGGGATAGGTTGGCATTAGGTTAGGTTAGCCTTAGCTTAGGATTAGGTTAGAGTTAGTTTTGCATTAGGTTCTAGGTTATAGTTAGGATTAGGGTTAGAGCTACGGTTAGGGTTAAGTTTAGGGTTTATCTTTTACATTTACTTCGTTTTTACCAAGCCTGCTGCACTCTCGTTGTGCGTTAAGCTACTGTTACGTCACAGGTGACGTATGAATAAGTTTTCAAATTTCAAGATCCACAAACGTATCTATAGCAACTGCCTTTAGATAATTCACTTTTGAGTTTAAGCAGGAGTCAGAGTCCAAAACTTTAAAATGTTTCGGAGTCAGAGTATATTCAGTAAGAGCGGAGTCGGAGTAAAAAATTTCAGACTCCGTACACCTCTAGCGTCGGCCGTCGATCGAGAGTAAACTCTGAACAGTTGGTTTACCTTGGGCGGATCCACGCAATTGTCAAAGAAGTACTATTTCTCAAATTAAGTTAAAGTTTGGACCTATTTGATAATTATTACAAGTACAAGCAATGAATTATTTCTTTGTGTTGCACACATGTTACGCGCAGTATCATCTAGTAGTGACATGTGGATAATAGTGAACTGTGTCTGTGAATCTGATGTGTTAAATAGCCTAAAATATGCACATTTTGTTTCTAAAATGAATTGTTTTGATGTTGGTAAAGCTTATTTACATTTGCTAAACGGTGCAGCATTTAGTACAAACGATATCATGTGTTCTTTTTAATACTTGAAATCTCCATGTCTGTTGTCATCAAATGTCGTGGTCCTAGTAATTTGTGGGCTCCTGCCACCTGCTGTGAGTGTGTCGAGTGTGGGTGCAGAATTTTTTAGGAGGGGTCCTGCACTCACCTAACTGAAAGATAGAAATAAGGTCGTCGTTTTAAGAAGTAGGATTTGTATTAACAGTAACTCTTAAAACTGTGTATGATAATGATGCACATGCAGAATTTTATACCAGTTCTACAGGCCGACCTTAGTACCTTTGTTGGTAATACATTACTTTCCCATGTGCACACAGATAATCGTTATCCATTATATACACTAAGTAATACAAAATTGCACACCACATAACAGCAAAATATACTGTAAGTAACACCCCACTGCTGCTTAACTTAAATGGGTAAAAAATACATATAACATATAGTTATTAGTTGAGAATTCGTCTTTTTTTGCGACTACATTAATTACGAAAATTTGGCGAGTTTCAGGAGTGGTTTGGCCACAAATATTTTGTTTGGCCTTTCGTAAATATTTTTGGAAAGTTGGCCTATTATATTGCTAATTTGAATGTGCTACTATGTTCCAGAATGTAAACACTTAAATTGTCTCCAGTCCATGTGCACTCTCACAAGCATGCTTACCTAACCTTCTTGACAGTTGAAATTGCTGAGGTTAAGAATTTCATACCCAGAGAATGGAGATGCTTAAACTCAAAACTGCAATCTCAGAAATCACTGAATGCTTCCAACTACTGTTACATCAATATGTTAGAGTAGTAACTTATACTTTGTGCAAAAACTAAGACGCATTCATCCTGCCTGTCATAAGTATATTGGAACAGTGCCTTGTGAAACAGATATCCGTTAGTAGCGGATCTTCGTTGCGGATATAAAATGACATCACTAGAGTTGTGAAAATCGATATTGTGCCTTGAGTAATGACACAACAGTAGCAAAATAGTATTTGTTGCTAGCTTACACTTAGTTTCAGCCACCATCGTTCTTGCCACAAGATAATTCCATTCTTGTTAACAAGCTTCAGTGAGACAGAAATTTAGGTTTCAAACATTGTAAAAATAAAAAAATTCAAACATCGTAACTTTTTAGCATTGCATGTTGGGAGAAAATTGTATTAAATTGCTATTGCAAATTCTTTATTGTATTTTTACCTTTATTCCTCATGTAACAAGATATTTTTCCACTCTGGTTACCTCATCACACATCTGTTAACAATATCTACACCGACAGCATTCATTCTTTACATTCAGGGGCGCATCCAGGAGTCTATTTAGCTGTCATGACAAGCCCCTTTGTACCATAGGTACTTAGCATTGAAGCTGATAAAATATCAAACGTTGTCACTGCAGGCCTCTAATGAGGGTGGTTTGGAATAAGCAACAGTATTTCTATTTTAACGTTACCCGGTATTATTATGAAACAACATTGCCTTTGCCTTGTCTAAATAGTGTGCAGCTAATTGTTGGCTTCTATTTTATAAGTGTATGTACATATGGATAAACAGCTCTTAATGCTGTATGGCTGACATTTGCTGAATGTTCGACAAGCTAAAATCTTTTCAGCACCATGTTCGTAAGAATAAACAGTGACCGTTTGGTAATAACTGCACCATGGCTGAAAGCAATGATAACTTGGAAATCTTTCCTTTTGTGTTTTGACAACGAGATCAATACCACCATCTGTTCTAACCAGTTTCTAAGTTTGATCGGATTTTAGGTAGAGCTTGATCGATAAGGCTTTTTTGGGCTGATACCAATGTTTTTATTTTTCATTGCCGACTACTGATGCCGATGTTTTGCAACACTCAAACCACAGTTGAAAAACACTACTTCAGTGCGTTTAACAAGCGCTAACATGGAATTCTATGCAAACCTGGGTCACTAAGATAATCAATCACCATGGCATATGGGCCACCCTGATTTGTTCACAGGCATCAATCTGCTTATCACACAAAAACCTGTGAGCAAATACTTCATCGACTTGTTTATTGGGATGATTGGGAGTGGTCTGAATATTGCACACCATTTGATGCAGTTGGAGGACTGAGACATCATTAGGAACAGTACAGAGAGTTGATGTTAATCAGAGATGAAGAAGCAACTTGGGTTTCTGAACACTCCTTGCAGAAAACTATTGTAGCAGCTTTTATGAAAAAATATTGCTGATATACAGCATATTGGTAGAATTTTGCCAATATGATACTTCGGGAACATCGCAAAATTCATCGGTCGATTTTTAGTCTTAAGAGAAAATGCGGTTATATCAAAAGCTGCTCTTCTGCTGCAGACCCCTTTTTCCAGGCTAGATGTGCCACTGTTTACATTGTACCTGTTTGAATAATGTATATGAAGAAAAATGTACTAATAGGTACAATGTAAGGAACGGATGTCAGTCTGTGCGGATATCGTTAATAGATATGTGATGATGTAACTGGAGTGGGAAAACACCTTGTTACACAATAAATGAAGGTAAAAACATAACAGAAAAAAATATTTGTCATTGCAATTTAATACAAGTTACTGTTTTTTAGATGCTATTTTTGTGCCTAACCAGGTAACAACCGGAATTATTATTTTTCTGGGTAAAGTCACAAATGTTTTCAACGTTAAATTGTTTCTTTAAAGTTTTTGCCTGAAAATTATTTAAGAACATAGTTATTGTTTTTAGATGCTATTTTAGTGCCTGCTTTTGTCTCCTGGACGTTATTTCCCCCATTCTTGATCGCGAGTTTTTGTACTTTGGGCAATTTTTTGAAGTGTCGGCTGAGTGGACTGTCAGCTTGCTTTATCCTAGTGTCCTGTGCACAGAGCTATATGGAGTACTCTGCAAGGCTCCTGACTACATTGGTGCACTCTGAATCCAATGCATGCACAGTTTTTTGTTTTTTCTATTCGTGTCCAACAGATTAGGCATATGTGTGACAAATTAAACTCTTTTATATGTAATCCGCCATTTAATGTGCCGATTAGCCTTACAACCCAGTGCACCTTATGTATGAAAGTAGAACAGTTAGCAATCAATGATTGATAATTATGCTCCTTATAAACTGGGGCGCCTCATGGCCTGGAAAATGAGTATTGATTTGTGTGTAAAGTTTGTTAAGCCATTTATCTTCATAGGTATCCATAGAGTGAAAACTGGATTGTTCTACAAAAGTATATAACTGTATTAGCTTGATATATGAGTGGTTTGTTTATGATGTTATTGACTAGAGATTGACTGATATGACTTTTTTTTAGGCCAATACCGATATATTGGCCATTTATGGGCCGATATATCGGCCGATACCGATATTTCCAAAATTCCTAAATCTTGTTTTCTGCTTCGTTATCAAAAATATGGTGTATTTTATGCAGTACCTTTCTTTTCAAAAACTTCAAAAATCAGGATTTATGAGCTAAATTTTTGAAATTGCAGAAATTTCAATGTCTGATTAACTTGTTAGCATAGTATACACTGTTTGCAATGAATAAACACAGTGCCATGAATAAAAAAAGAATGTTAAAATAGCAAAACAATAAGAAAAGAGTACTGAATGTAAGAGAATTGGCTGTGGTTCTTAAACCAAAAAAAGCAAAAACAGTGCTTGAAAGTTTAAAGATGGTGAACAATGAAAAGGAAAACAAAATGAAGTATCAATTTAAAGAGGTTAAAATTAGTACAGCACTGTATTCAATTGCCCATTGCCAAAAATGACAAATTTTCTAAAACAGCAGTAACTTTTTTGGTCTATGATAATATGTTTGTTAACAGTTAATGTACTACATAAATCTTGTGAAATTTTGATAATGTATATATTTCACAAATCAACCTTTCAGACTCTTTTGCAACTCAGTAGGTTTTCAATTTGAAAAGTCAATCCAAGTCTTAAGAATCAAGTTTGGAATTTTGATGTGATGTAACATTAAATATATAACTGCATGTCCTTAAAAAAGCAAACTGCGGTACTTGCATTACTTACCGCAACTGAAGTACTGGTATGAAATGAAACACTTCAACTGATTTGTCAATACTTAATAGTTCCATATTAACAGTTTAAGATTGTCATGCAGAAAGCACAGTTTTTCTGCATTTTCACGAAGTAGACTGCAGTAAGTTAGCCGCTCATTTACAGCCTAGCCTAAACAAAAGCAGCATTAGGCTATAACCGATTACCGCCTGACTGCCAAAAGTAAATTCGATAAGAACAAGTTGCCATGACAATAGCTAAGGCGCACATGTGCGCATTACGCATCCGATGATTGTGCAAATGCCCTGGTAGTTCTGATCCAATCACAAGCGCTGCGCTTTTAAAATGTGTTGTTGCAAACACTGCTTTTGCTGATCGTGTTTAATAAATGGACAGCAGCAATTGTGATGCAACAATGAAAACTGACTACTGCGCTGCTATCGGACCAAGCAAAAATCACTGCTTCAAAGTATTTGTGAAATGTTGAAGTAGCACTTCCGTAACTTGTGTGCCATATCCACAAACTAGCAGATTGCAACAGCTTGGATTGTGAGATCACAATTATCATTATCATGCCTCGTGGAAATTGTCGATTAAGTTAACCCACGAATATGGTATTTTAGCTTGTGTACAGCATAAACCAGCGCGCTAGGTCTAACACATCAAGTTAAGAAAAGTAGAATCCTTTTGAGATGTTACGTGCAACTGCTTCACAGCGACCGTTGTTGTCACTAGTGAGTAGCGATTGCATTTGTAATCATATTCATACTGCCATAAATGTTGCTTAACATAACGCAGTTCCTTTTTCATGCAAACTTAGAAAAAATTAATATGTGCTAAACTAGACATCGATTGTATTTCTGCACGATTAAGTTACAGTCAAATGTTTCGTGCTGCGAAAACTTCCGGAAGTACAACGGGAGTTTATTCATACACAACACCTGCACGTCAAATCATCTTTATAGGCCTAGGCTACAAGACTTTTTCCAAGAAAGTTATAAAAGTTATTTTGTAGTCATGAAAGCAGTAACATTTTCGTAATCATATGTTTACAATAATGTTCTCTGTACCTACCCGCATAACCCTTGAAATTTTCAGGTAATATTAGTAAGAACTCTTTTAGTTATGCAGTTTGGTATCCAGCAACATTTTGCAAGGCCTGGGCTACAACACTTTTTGCAAAACACTTTTTATACAGGATAACTTTTTTGTACTTGTGTTTTTGCAAAGAAAATTTTGACAAATATTCTTCATACCTATGTGCATCATCCCTGAAAATTTAAAACAATTCTGACAAAAACCGTTGGAGTTATGTGCATTCAGATTGAAATTACTCAAGCGCTTAAGCTACAAAACTTTATCCTTTTCAGCAGGGTTGAAGTTATTATGCAAAGCATCATAACTTTTTCAAAACTAGTTTTTTGCAATAAAATATTATAACAATGTTGTAACATTTATTCACCTTTCCTAAGAAGTTAAGTTCAATTCACCAAGACCCATCCAAGTCATTCATTTTTTAATTGAGCAACCAGACTGTATGTATTGGACTGCTGTTGTACAAAATTTGTGTTCAGTATGTTGTGTAGAACGCAACTTTGTCTGGTCTTTGGCCAACAAATATCACACAAATGTTCTTGTAAACATACATATTCCCTTTTCAGGCAAATCAAGCATGTAGTTTTTCATTAATGTACCTTTTGATCGTACTACTCAAGCATGTAGGCTACAAAACTTTTGCCAACATGGAATGGTTGAGTGGTTGTTGTGTAAAGAAACCATAACTTGTTGAAACTAGTTTGTTTGCAATGAAAATTTACAAGAGTGTTCCTATGATATTTATGCATCTTCCCAGAAATGGAGGTAAATCCTTCAATAACTTCCTGAGTTATTCATTTTTTAATCGAGCAACTTGACTCCTGTTCACTGTGCTGTTGCTAAGCGCTTGTGGATGTGCTTGCCTATGAAAACTGTGTTCAGTAAGTTGTTGTGTAGCATGCAATAACTTTTCTCACGCTCGGTCATTTGCAACCAAATTTTACATGAATATTATGGTGAAAATGCATCTTGCCTGAAAAGTTAAGGTACATTGAGCAAGTACTTTTTGAATTATGCAATGTCAGGTCAAGTTACTAGGAAATAAACAACTCAAACAGTAAAATTGTCCCACCCCAGTTGAATAATCATGTGAAATTCATGCTGCACCCAACTTATTATTATGTGGGTGAAAAGTCACTTACATAAATGATGAAAAGTAACACATGTCACATTTTTAAAAATAAAAAATTAAGAATCTAGCAAGTTGCAAGAAAATTATTTTTTGAAAACAAATTTTTGTCTGAACAAATACTTAGATCATATCTGAGTAATGACACTATTGTCCTTCATTAACTATATGCAAATCCGTAATTATTAGGTAGTTTGCCAGTGTTACTAAACCTAAATTTCAGAAATGCACCCTATGAAAATTATAGTGAATTATATTTGGAAAAAATTGTCAAAATGACACTCACATCACATATGGAATCGCCCTTTGTAGCCTTAGCCTATAGTACACAAGAATTCTGAAAATGAATTTGACTATAATGCTTGAAATTTGTTGTTTTGTACAGTAGTACTTTGGTGTTATGAGAGGCTAATAATTAAAATTTCAAGGTGTTAGCAGAATTTCTTAGTTTCATTCTAAGGTGTGCTTGACAAGACCACGAGGTTCACGTTCTTTTTCCTAAGCCAAGGGTGGGCAAATAGTGGCCCACAGGCCAAATGTGCCCTGCCACAGCGTTTTCAGTGGCCCGCAGAAGCATGAAAGAAAATCTTCAAATCTGAAATTTCCTCCAACTTCTCAGTTAATACAGTATTAGTGCTGAGGCTATAAAGCGGGACTTGCTTCTACTTCCATAAGAAGGTACAGCCTTCTGCTAAACGTGGCTTTCTCAAAGTGGCGCAAGCAAAAATAATTGCCCATCCCTGTCCTAAGCTCATTATAGAGCAAGTGTTAGATGGTGAACGTGGTTAATGTACAGTAACATGAATTGAACCAAAACATAACACATGCAGAAAAAAACTACAGTGAAGGAGCCACAGTAAACACATATCCTAATATCTTGACCTTACTTTAAATCAGGGGCCTCCAAACTACGGCCCATGGGCCAAATGCAGCCCGAGAAGCCATTTCATCTGGCCTGTGAAGCCATTTTGTCAAATGATGAAAAAAAATTACCAAAATTTTGTTGAGTTGTTAGAACGTAACATATCCTAAAACAGCTATGTCCAATGGCCTGCAAGCAGCCCAGTCGAAGGTTGTGTGGCCCAGTATAGGTGTTCGCTGTAGTGAAAATATCCTACATACTGACAACCTATCCTTATTTTCATAATCTTCAATTTGAAATTTTAATGCAGGTGAGTGCCACTTTATCACGTCTGTTACCATGCAATTAGAATTCAAATGCTTTCAGTACATTAGCTCAAGCTCAATTTAGTTTGCTAAGATTAAAGTAAGCCATTCAACGTGCTGGCCTCATTAATATGTCATTCAATGTGCGGCCCTGGTCAAGACAGTGACATGATTTTTTGCTCTGCAAGCCATTTGCGTTGGACATAGCTGTCCTAAAACAATCACATTATGTAAGACGCTTAGCCCTCGATATGTTCTGTAATAGCTTATGTGGCCCTCGGACAAAAAAGTTTGGAGACCTGTGCTTTAAATGAAACTATAGAAATGGTTGCCACAATGAGGTCAACTCATCCAGGTTAGGGTCTTGTGGAGAATACAGTCTACCACTATAAATGAAGCGTTAATGTGGGTTAGTTGCATAAAAAGTCAGTGATGTCATCCAACAGACAGGCCAAGCCTGAGGTGTCATGAGTTACTTACACACCAAAAACACCCCAAATTTAACTGACAGATTCTGAGTTCATATGCTATTTGTAAATTGAAGAATACATAAATTGTTAACTAGAGCTTGACTGATAAGGCTTTACATTGCCAATAACTGATGCTGATACTGATATTTTTGCATTACTCAAACCACAGTTGAAAGCAATCATTTCACTGCGATGAAAAACCATACAACATAAAATTTAGTACAAACGTGGGTCACTAAAATAGCAAGGAACCTCAGCACATACCTTCATTTACTGGCAGGCAGTCATCTGCTTTCCGTGCAAAAACATGTGAGTGAATGCTATATCACAGAGCAGTTTATTGATATGATTGTGGAGCGGTCTGTATAATACACACTACTTGATGTTTTTCGGAAAGCTGTGTACCATAATGAGCACAACAGAGAATTTGTGTTATTCAGAGATGACATAGCAACTTGTGTTTATGAACACTCTGTGCAGAGCAACAGTGTAGCAGCTTTTATGAGCAAAAATGTGCTGATATGTGTCAGTTGGATTTTGCTGATATGATACATTGGCACATTGACATATATCGGCATGCTGATGCATCGGTTGAGCTATGTTATCAACATTTAATGTTGTTGGTGGGCTGTTGTTACTTTGTAGTTGCGATAAAATCAAATGCAGACAGATGTCTTATGGGAGTTAAACTGGGTGACCGACACAGTTCCATAATTGCTTAAAACCATGTCCTTTGCTAAAAGGCAGTATCTAGGTAGCCAGATGCATCTATGTAAGGTCAGTTGTTATGTAGCTGGCTTTAACTATATCAAAACTGAAAACCATACCATAGTGCAGAGATCACCCTCTAGGAGTCTACCTTACTTCTGACTATTGCTACGCAAACAGAGCTAAGCAGTTATGACAGTGATCGCGATTCATTGTTACATGACTCAAGGCATAGTTAAATGTTAGTTGCGATTTAGGCGTGGGATTTCATGGTTTCATGTCATTAAAGTTCTTGTAGAAATGCTAACATTTTTAGTTTAAAAAACAATGGAATCAGCTGAACAAAATGCAATCAATGGGAGCTATACTAGTGCAGTTCAGTATAAGAATATTGAATAACCTACATAACCCTGAACCTAAAACCCTAAGCCCAAACCTGAAACCCTAAATCAAAAACCTTAAACTCATATGAAACAATGTCACAACTGTTCATTCATACCTTATCCCATGTTAAAAAGCTGAATGCAACTACAAATGGTACTCTTTGTAAATTCCATTCAGATAAATATAGGCTATAAATATAGGCTATCATTATAAATGACCAAACGATGTAATTACCGGCTACCTAAAGAGACTGCACAGTTAACTATTCAAAAAAGAACCAATTTCAAATTGTTTTTTTTCTGTAAGAATAAAAGCCAACTGATGTATTTGCAGCAGAGGGCATCAACCTAAGCATAACATATCACAAAACTAATAATAACATTGGAAACATAAAAAATTTGTAGCATTGTTACAATGCAAGCAAAATCATGGAGTCTGAAACATGAGCTGGCCAAACTCATGATGGTAGTTTGATATATGAGTCATAATACATCCCAGGATCCCACACAATCAAAAAGTCATACTGTATAAAGTCAATCAACTGATCAAAATTTGGCCAGTTAGCTTTGAGAGTCCTACACTTTGTCACCTTCTTAACTAGCCATTCGGAGTGCAAGTAATAAGCTAAGCAATAATTTCTACATATCTTATTTGTGTCAACCTAACAAAAGATCTTGATTCACATTGACTGGGATGAAATTGTTAGCATTAGTCAATCAACAACAAAACAGATTGAACCTGAAGCAAGAAACCTCCAGGAAAATAACTGGCTAACTGTTGAACAAATATATGGTCAGCAAGTGGTCTGTTCCTGACGTGCCATGAGGTTTATACAGGCCTAATAAGCAAATGAAAGTAACACTGGTACTAGTGTAAGTTTTGATAATTTATGACTGAATTAACTTACCGTATTTTCCGGCTAATAAGCCGACCCGGCGAATAAGCCGAGGCCAGTTTTTAGCTCTGAAAATGAGAGTTTTTCCATATTACCGCCTCGTAAGCCGAATCAGAAAATTTCGTTACCTACTTGCCGGTAACTTTTTTTCTTTTTGCAACAAAGTTTGTCAGGTATGCGTACATTCATTATGCACCAACGCATGTTCTTTATAATGGTGGAGATGATTTCAATGGTGGAGATGCAGGCACGGTGTGGTAGGGAGTTCGAAACTGCGTCGTGCGCAAAAGCTTACGGTCCTCATACGAGGCTTCGCCTGTGAGAGCACTTGGAGCACGGCTCCCGCTTAAAGAGAAAAGGGAGAGTGATGCAGCAGCGCGGTGGCTGCTACATGTGACGAGCTAAGTATAACATCGAGGCTTCGCCTGTGAGAGCACTCGGAGTGCGGCTCCCGCTTAAAGAGAGAAGGGGGAGTGATGCAGCAGCGCGGTGGCTGCTACATGCGACGATTTTGACCGCTGTTTTTTTTGTTCCAAAGCTATATCTGCCCAATAAGCCGACCCCAGAAAATTAGGTCGCAAAAGTAGGTCCAGAAAATCGGCTTATTAGCCAGAAAATACGGTATTAAAAAAAAAAAATTGGCCCATGACTGAAAAATGACCAAAAAAAACTAGCAGGATTGATGATGCATAGCACTTAAGGAGATATAGCAGTTTCATATTGTCCTGATTGGAAACCTTCCTCAAAGGCTACTTGTTTATTGGCATGAACATATGAGGTTGTAAAATACCTAGGTTAATTCCTTAAATAGAAAGTGTTAAGTGAAAAATTTTTTTGATACTTTGGTTAATTGCTTGGCTGATAGTTCATATAAGTTAAATGGTTTGTAGAAATTTCCATTGCCTCATAAATCTATCTGATGGTGTATTGGTTTATTAATTCATGATATTTTTTGAGTATGTAGTATCTGAAATATATACTTGACAAGATGAGGAAATAATAATGAATGACTGTATGTATGAAGATGTTCTTTATAGTAAATGCTAAAAAAGGTACTGGCTTTTGTTTACAGATATTAGAATTGCTGTTTGGAAGTAATGCTCTGAATAATTTAGCTCTTTCATAGTGGTTGTGTAGAAGCACTATATTCCATTTTGGTATGGAACCTACAGCTACTGTAGTCAAAGAAGGATGGTTGTTGAAGCGAGGTATGTATACATATAAATTGTTGCTTTTTATTGCTTGTGATTGTGTGAATGCACAGCAATGTTCGAAATCAATTTAAATGTTATGATAACATCCCACCCCCTGCACAACTGTGTTGATCATTTAGCAGCTCTTTCCCATACATATGCAACACCACGAGTTGAAACTAGACAGTAACAAAGCTAATTTAACTGTTGAGGGGCACCGACTTGATAACCTTCTGGTTCCTTCAATGCCTTGGCATCCTTGCACTAATTTGTTTATTCTTGCTGAATATTAATTATCACCAAATAAAATCAACTCAACTCTCATAATATGATAATTCTAGAAATCTAACCATTTCTTGAATAACAAGTAGGCTTAAAAATGTCAGCCTTCATGAGGAATTAGGGCTTGAATCTGTAAATAACTGTTTAGTCATTTTGTTAGTGAGGCTTTATTAACCTTTAAAATGCTAAAATCTAAAGCCAACCTATGTTACAATGCTGATCTAAGGGAAGGTATTCTCTAAGTATCTGAATTATTATAGGATGATGCTCTATGTGTCATCAAACCCTATTAGGAAGTCAAAAACTCATTGCGCAACCTTAAAGTTTACGCAACCTATTTGGTTGGTCATTTGAATCATGTAATTACGTCAAATTTATAGTTGCCCATTCTCCACTTGATAAAAATCTGTTTATAGTGTTTTAGCCATTGGCTAAATTATGAAAAACTTTTCAACTATATTAATCAAATTGGCTATGATTCAAAAATGTACAATGCTACTTCTCGTTTGTTTAAACACCAGCTTCATGAAATATAAAAGCTAGACTGATTTGGTTTGTTTATCATTGTACTTCTATCATATAAAAATGGTGATTATCTTGAAACTTGTGTAAGCAACATTTGTGCTGTGTGGATTTTTGTATTTTGTTTTCATTCTGAAAGTCATATTAGCATGTTCACTGGTGATGCATGAATAAATTGTGCTTGAAAATCAGCCCAAATGAAGTAGTTTTCATGTGTCTTAGCAACTGCACAACTTGCCATCTGACTGTAGTAGAGAGCTGTTCAAACCGTCAAAAGACTTAGCAAGTCTGAGTCTGCAATGAAAAAACTTTTGGTTTTAGGTTTCAGTTTTTTTTGAGTGACATCATCGGATTTTAGCCTAGTTTCCAATAAAAACTTGAGCGAAATACTACCATCTAGTGGTTTGGGCCTAGGGCCAGTTGAAGCGGGCCAAAAGGCCTAAACCATTCCACTCATGACATCATTTACAACAAATCTAAAACCCAAAACCCCAATTTTTTTTTTCATTGCAGACTCAAAGACTTGCCAAGTCTTTTGAGGATTTGCATGAACAGCTTTCTAGTCCTTCCAGCGCCAAAGATATTCCCGCACAAAGACTTGTGCAAACTGCTGGTTTTACGCTAAAACCATACTGGCAGCTGAGGTGTTAAAATAGTGTGCTGTTTAAAGAGTAACACATTCGTTCTTGGCTGGTCAAGCCAGAAAAAAATCTGTGGGTTACTAAGAAGTTAACCAGAGGTTGCCTCAAATAGTCACGATACTCATTTAAATGTGAAATCTACCATGATCTAATACTTGTGCACATGGTCATTGTGTGAAGTAATCAATTAAATATTGCCGTTGCATCATCATGAGCACATCAACAGCAGTTGAAGTCATTGTAGTCATATGTTGATCTGTGTGGCCCAGTATTTTCGGTTGCTGTTTTCACCAGACCCATAGATCTGCATAGCGTGTGAACAAAAGTGATAAGCATGCTTCTTTAGTATGAGAATGTTTTATTAAGTTGGCATCTTTAAACCAGGGCTGTGGAACCAGAGTTCAGATTAAAATTCAGGAGCCAGAGCTCAGTTTTAAATTTAGGAGCCCGAGCTGGAGCTATGGCCATTTGAGAGGTAGCTCTAGCTTTAAGTATATTTTCAAGATTTAAGTATATTTTTTTGGCAGTATATTTTCAAGAAGGCATAAAAATGCAGTGTAAATAAATGTGGACTTCTCTTCCCAGTTTTGTCTGTGGAAACAAATTGTGTGTGTTCAGAGCAGTAATCAGTCTTATTTTCTCCAAAGCTTTACAGGTTAAATTGTGATTTATTTGGCCATTGATCACTACTTATTATGAGTGCAAAAGATAACAAACCAGAAGTTTTGGAAAAGCCAAAGGTGAAGTTCTTGCTAGAAGCCACACTATTTCTTCATACAGATGGCTTTAAACACATCTTGTCATATGTGTTAATGCACATGTTAGCTGTCATCACCAAGACTGCAACAGGCACAGCATGCAATGTGTACAAAACTCTTGGTTGACTGGGACTGGACTGCGTCAAAATGCTCAAACACAAATGTAGTTTTCCAAACACATTTTCTTAATTCCGGTCATAAGAAATAACAAAAGGTCACCTGGCATTACAACAAAACCAGTGACTGCCTTTACAGAATATGTTTATATTACCATTAACTAGAGCAACATTTCCGCTAATAGTTCATTGTCTGAACCTGTGATTGTTGTTTTTTCACTGATTTTCTCATGCTAAAAGCTATGCTTGTAAAAATACTACCAGATTAACCTACTAAAAGTGTGGTATATTATTTGTTTTGTGTACTACATATATTTCATTTTCTAGTTAAATTGATGCACACCAAGACAATTGAAAATATTAATGTGTAAAAAGAAACATAAGCTAGAGCTGGAGTCTTGTTATGAACAAAGAGAGCTCTGGAGCCAGAGCTACACTCATGAAAACTAAAAGCTCTGGAGCTGGAGCCATGTTCATGAAAAAAAAGCTCAAGAACAGTGTCATTTTTATTACGGCTCTGTAGGCCCACTTTGAACAATGCATTTTACGGAATGGGACAGTTCGGCGCCGCCAATTCGGCGATGAAATGTGAAATGTGTTTTCTTTTGGAATGTCACCAAAGTGCAAATGTTCGCACTGCTGTCGTCTGGGAAGCATGTGAAGCGCGAAAGTCAGTCTAGCGCTTGTCCCTAATCTTTCCGATTATGCTGTATTTATTGTGATTCATTATGCATACCATGGATTTGGAAGTGCCATTACTGCATATTCATATATACCGATAGGCAACCCATGGCAAGAAAGTATGATATATTCTTAGATTAGCTGTGAAATGCAATCAAAATGATGCAGACATGAAAGATCAAGCAATAGATGCTGTGCAGGCTTAACTTTTGTGTAAACTTACTAACACCTCATGCCAGCAAAAATAAACGTCTTAAACTATATTTCTTTACGCATGTGGTCATGGTTGCACTAAGTTCTTCCAAAATCCTGACGGTTGGGAAACTACACTGGCCACTGGCATCAGGATGACAACATGAAGCAAACATCCATTGTAGTCCAACCATCACAGAATTTCAAAAACACACATTTTTTTTGCATAATGCATTTGCAACCACCACCGCTGAAACATCCTGTTGCCAAAATGGCAGCTCTGAACTGTCCTAGACCGTGCATTCCGCATGTTCATGTCCATTGTCAAATCAAGTTTAAGTCAGGCAACTGCACTAACTGATATCAAAGTTGTGTGTTTGCTCAAAATATTTTTAACACTTGAGAAACAATTAGAGTAAAACTAGCTTTGTTTCAAGTACAATTTCCACTCAAATGTTTGGGTGTAAATAATGGCCAACCTGCCTTGGTGTAGCAATTGTAACATAATTTTTTGTACTGTGTCATGCCTGAAAAATTGAACTACTAATTTGCAAAAAATTTGGCTGCAGCATGAGTCTGGAAAGAATTATTTAGAAACACTGCCTCTATGATAACCATTTCATTGTTTTTTGCTTGTCCATTTCAGGTGAATACATAAAAAATTGGAGGCGGCGATATTTTATCTTGAAAAGAAATGGTGACTTTTTGGGTTACAAAGAGAAACCAAGTCCTGGAAACCATCAAGAACCTCTGAATAACTTCAGTGTGAACAGTATGTTTGTGAACAATTAAATATTAGTTATTCAACTGTTTTCAAGCAACAATAGTTCAGATTTTGTCGTTTTATGAGTTTTTGATATGCTTACTTTAGTTGCCTATGCCGGTGCTTGTCAACCTTGCTTTTCATTGTACATCCTATTTTCTTTTCCAAAAAATTTGTAAACCCCAGTCACGTACTTGATGAACATATATTGATAAACTTCAATTTTTCCCGATATAAGTTCAGGTTTGTAACTATGATATAATATCAACAATACACGAAGTTTTGGCAATGCACAATGGAAATGAACACAAAAACATTCCTCATTACTGTGGCTGCTGCTGAGTCATGTCAGGCAGTTGCAAAAAATGAGGTTTTAACCTTGTTTTAAGTGCCTCTCTTACAAGAGTGTCAACAGCCTTCATGATGTTTAGTAGTTGTGATTTAATTTCCGCAAGGTGTTTGAAAGACAAGTCTTTGACATATGAACAAGAATTAAAGTCACTTTTTGTCTGAGTTTTCAGTATTAACAAATGTTGAGAAAGGTTGCTCAAAAGCCTGTGTATTTGTAAAAGGTGTAAAAAGGCCATTTCTCAAACATTGTTTCTGTCCTTGTGTATTCCAGCAGCGTACTGCTTTGTACATAAAGTACTTGTTTTTTATTAGCAAATAATAGTCAAGAATAAGTGTGATTGTCATATTTACTTCCATGCATGAAAGTATGGCGAGTGCAGAGTATTATACGTGAACCAGTTGTAACACTTGCACACAGTATGCCTATTTCTTAGGTTTTATTTTATTATAACTGGACTTAGTCCTTAAGCACAAAACATACTAAGTTACTTGCAAGCACCTTCTCATAAAGAAGCTGCAACAGAATGTGCAAAGAACAACTTTGCAAGAAATTGTACGAAGAAAATGCACCAATCAAACAATTGCCCTTGAGCAGATAACGCACATTAAAAAATTGCACCACATTCACCCCCTTTAAAGGAAGTCTACCAATACGGTACAACGCCATAGTGATCCACAAGTTCCTGTAGCCGTCCGGACCTATTGCATAATGGGGGCAAGTGACTTTTCAGTGTCTGTATGCAAACTTCCTTCTGGTTGAATTCCGCCGTCTTGTAAAAATCTGTGCGATCACCGCAGTGACTAACGCTCTCCGCAAAGGCAGGATCAGTAACAGAGTTTTCAACAAGTTCACTGTAACCAGGCACACACTTGACCGTGTTTGGCGCTGCCAACCAGTGATGCTAGGTTATTTTGTAAAAATAAGCAAGTAAATTTGAAAAACAAGCCCAAAATAGCTAATTCAACCGAAAAACAATCCCAACATGCGTTTGGCAAGAAAATTCAACAAAACAAAAATCGGCAGGAAAATTAAAAAGAAAAACATAGAGGCACATTTGAAAACACAAGCCCTTACGCGCATATTTTCACAAAAAAACACCCAAACTGCTTTTAGCAGTAAATTAATACAGAAAAAGTACCATAAAATTTGAAAAAAAGCAATCCATAAAACAAATAGGAAACTAGCCCAAACAACAAGCAAATTTCAATTGAAACAAGCCCAAAACCAAGCAACCCACAAGTCTTCAAAAAACCCACAACTCCACAAAAAACAAGACCAGATTTGCGTGAAAACCGCGAGGTTATCAACACTGCTGGCGACACTAGTAGAGGCTTGACACGGTCAGAATCCGGCTGCAACACGCCGTTTGAAATGTGGTAGCCCAACAACTTGATGGAATCGTTGGTGCAGGTGCACTTCCCTTCTACATTTATTACATTTATTGCTGCATTTTGGAAACATTTTAGATTGTCATCAAGCTCTTCATGAGACTGTCCACATACTGTTGTCATCCAAATAAGCATAAGTTCCCTTGCAATTACACTTAGAAATGATTTTGTTTACCACATGCTGAAAACAGGGAACAGCATTCTTCAGCCCAAACGGCATGTGTATAAACTGGTAAAGTTGGCCATTGGCTTCAAATGCAGTAAGCAACCATTCTTCAGGCAGAATAGGCACTTGGTGGTAAGCGCTCTTTAAATCCAGGCTGGAGAAACAGTTATATTGAGCTATGCTATTCATAGTGGTATGTATATGTGGCAAGTTGGTGATGGGTGAGCATCAACCAAAGTGAATTTGTTTATAGTTTGGCTATAGTCAATACACAAACATTTGTTACGATTGCTGTTGTTGAGTACCACTAAACTTGCATTCTCCACAGATATGTGCTCGGTTCGATTATGACAGTGAACTGCGCAAGCCATGTGTTCCAAACTTGTCATGTGATTAGTTCAAACCGATCATTTTTGGATGAAGGCAAAATAGCTCCAGGAATGTTTATTTTGCTTTGCGAGGCAAAATAGATACAGACTGAATAATGCAAAAATATCGGTATTGGCGTTGGTTATTGGCAATGAAAAGTTAAAAACACTGGTATCAGTATCGGCCCAAAAAACTTATCGGTCGAGCACTAGTTAAGAAGCTTGCACATAAATACATGATTGCCAGCTTTTTTGGTTCGAAGTCTATTCTTAAAATTAATTATTGTAATGCAGCTTTCACTGGTTCAGCTTCTGCAAAAGTATAACTAATACGCATTAACATTAAAAACCTATGGGTAATATTAATACATTTGTTACAAAGCAAAACTATGTTCTAAAAACTACTTTATCCACAGTCAACAGTGTAATTCCTTGATGGAATTAAGATGCAACTTTACTTTATGCCAGTCTGCATGTTCAAACTTGTGGCATTTTAACAGTTCTGTCTGACTTCTGAGTCTGCAGCAGGTAGTGATTTCAGCCCGCATGTCATTTTTGCAGTTAGTTGATGAATCTGTGACCTCACAGAAGCTGATTGGTATAAATTTAATTGCTTTTAACTTGTGTTGTCATAATAACTCTCTGCCTTCTATATTAATATTAGTGAAAACCTATTAGAATGCTAATCAAGTGTGTCATGAAATCACTGAATGGTAGTACAGTGTATGAGCCTTGCTTGCAAAATTCCTGCGGATTTTGGTTGAGAACTATTGACAAAACTAAATGGTGTGTAATGTGTATAGCATTTGGAGTAGATGTGAGGTACTCTTTGGTTTAGTCTGGGATATCAGTGCTGATTTTGTGTTTTAGGTGTTTTTCTGAAGAATGTTGGTGGTTATATGGCCACTCCTTCAAAATGTTGCAAAGTCATTTAAATATTAAAATAATTGTCATGAAAGAGTGAAACTTTGTATTAGGTGTTAGGATGAACAATCAAGACGGCTCTATTTTAGTAGCATGCAGTATTAACCAGCTACAGAAAAGAAGCCATTCAATGTGAATGACAAGGCACTAAGTTTGTTTTTAATCATCTATATGGCACAGTGTTTGGGACATATGCTACTAAAACTGGTATGTTACAAGTGATTCTAGCTTGGGTTATAATAGTGGTTCCCAAACTGTGGTATGCGTGCCACTAGTGGTACGTGAAGGACTTTAAGATGCTTTGTTTTTCTTCAAAAAATATATTTACAGCTATAGTTTTTCTCAGTGGGTTCTGTAATAAATTCTGAAATGTTTGCGTACGTTCTTGCTGGTTTTAACAAATGGCCATTGTAAGTTCTCACAGACATTTTGTTCATGTCGCATTTGTGTCAATTCTGGTTTTCCAAACTTTTCATTGAATCATATTTGGTAGCGGGACCCAAAAATGATACGTGGTCAGGAAAAGTTTCAGAATCACTGGGTTATAAGGAAGACTTAAAAATGGTACTTGTGGTCTGTCCAGCTTTGTGCTTGGTCTTAGTGGTTGGATACAAGGGAAATACTGATATATGTATTATGCTGCCACTGACTTGCCACCAATGCAGCATTCATTATAAAAATAGCCATGTGGCTGCTGGAGCAAAGCAAGTGGAGATGAGCACCTGGAGATAACTTGCCAAGGTTCAAGGGTGTACCATGAAACTATAATGAAAATTTCTTTTCTAGGTGTGTTTTCATGGTTGATAGGTCAAATATTTGATTATGCTTGTCTTTTAACTTGTAGGTAATCCAGTGATAGGTATATTGTTATGATTTTTCTCTGACATTGGCAGTACGAATGGTACTTCTCTGCTGTGCTGGAACAATAATAGCAAGGATTTTACTGCAAAGATAAACGCAAAAATTTTATTGACAGTTTACTTTGTAGGTGTTTTTGCCCAAGGAAGGAAGCATTACATAAAACTGCATATTTATAATGTACAAGTTAACTATTTGATAGGTTTAAAGTACATAAAATCTTTGGTATAGTTAAACCCTCAAGTATTATGTGTAACAGATTAGTGATTTGTACCAAAACCTTTCCATTTACAACATATAAAAGTGCTAGCTACTTCATTTGGTCATTTGTTTTTAAGGTGCTAAGTTTAGTAATGATGACAGTCAAACATTTTTTGTCAAGGAAAAAGTCACATAGGTTTCTCTTCATGTTTAACTGTAGCATGCTGTGACATGCTGCGAAAAATAGAAAAGAGAGATAAAGCTTGCACTGCTCACAATGCGTTAAGTAAATTGTGGGAAACTTTGTTTGTAATGGAGTTACAAAGATCATCGTATAGATCAGTGGTTCCCAACCTGTCTAGGCTTGCGGCAGAGAATTATATTTTGCGGCACCCAGTGGCGAACCCATACAATTTTGCTTCAAGGTTTGATGACAGTTTAAAATGTATTTTTAATAGTATATTAAAAAACGCATTAGCTCGCGGCACCCCTGGGTACTGTAAATAGCACCCTAGGGTGCCGCAGCACCCCGTTTGGGAACCACTGGTATAGATTCACCATTCAGTTCACCTTAAAAGATTCATAATTGAAAATTCTTTAAGTTACTTTGTTTATGCAGAGTCCCAGATCATGAGAAAAGAACAGCAGAGGGAAAACATATTTGTGTTTGTTGTTCGTTGTCTGCAATGGACAACCATTATTGAAAGAACTTTTACTGCTTCAACGTATGAAGACAGGTTAGTTGAAATCATAAATTTTATAATAACTTACTGTGTTGCTCATAGGCTGGTTGTTAGCAGACCCACATGGAATAAAATGCTCAAGGTTATTGCAGTTTTTTAAGTAGTGAAGTGCATAAATACTAGACATGGGGTGATTACATCACTAATGTAATCGATTACAATTAAACGATTATTTGCCACATGTACAACTACAACTGTGATTACAAATAAACAAAATCACAATGTAATAGTAATCGCTTACAATTACACAAAAAGTAATCATGATTGCAATCGTGGCTACATTCGGCTTGAAACATCCTTAGAAAGAAAGCAACCCATCAGCATGATTTGATGTAAGTGTATGTGTGATAGACTTTGAATCATCTGCAAGCCAGCATGTCATTGTGTAGCTTCCAATTTGAAATGAAACGAACAGTCATGCCAATATACCTGCGCACCTATCTATTAGACCAAATGTCAGCAGTCAATGAAAGCTTACAGGTTTCGTTGATTTTTTTACCAATATGTGGCATATCTCTGTTGACGTGTCAGTTATTTTTGACATGTCTGCAGATATAATTGCAGATAATTCTGATATTGTGAATGTTTTGATTATGTTACATTGGTTCCTATTTAAGTATGTACTTTCCACGATGGGTGTAAGCAAGGAATCGATCAGCAAATTTTTAATAGGAAATTGATTTCACATAAAATTACGCATCCTCAGTCCTTATTCAAATAGAAATAAGGACTGAGGATGCGTAATTATACGTGAAATTTGAATAACGACTGAGGATGCGTAATTTTACGTGAAATCGATTTCCTATTAAAAACTTGCTGATCGATTCCTTGCTTACACCCATCGTGGAAAGTACATACTTGAAAAGAGATATGAGCAAGTTTGAATCATCGCAAAAAGATGAAAACAGATGGCAGTCGACTGATTCCTTGAAAGCATACAGAAAAGAAACACTAGTGCTTTTAAGTGGTTCCTATTGAGTGTATTTTAAAGGAATGTAAATACAGAGAATGGGGAGGTCTTCGAGTTCTACTCTTTTGTGTACATTTGTTTAGTTTCACTTATTATTCTACAGTAGCTCAACAAGTGAATTTTGAAATTTTACTCTTAATTATGTTACAGGGAGGATTGGGTGAGGGCTATTGAGGGGGTTAGTGATGAACTACAACACTCACCTGAAGAAAAAACAACAGCAGAAGAAGAAAATAAAAAGTCTTCAAGAAAAGTGGTATGGTTTAATCAATTTCAGCCATATATACAATACATGTACTACATTGTTCTATTTGAGAGCTGATAATGACTACCTGGTAACCAAATGAATATTTTATTTTGATAAGATTGTAGTGTCTGGTTCTTGGCTGTGAAAGGATTCTTTTCAACGGACAGTGTACAATGTGGAAGCTTGTCTATATACAAACTAATGCCTACATTATTTTAATCATATGCTAAATTTGTTTCCATGGTGATGTTTTGAACTTTGATTTACACATTTTTAAATCAGTTGTAGTTTCAGTTATAACTTATAAGGCATGATCAGCTCAATAGCAGTGTATGTTTAGGGAGTGTGGTGCTGCGTATCAAACAAAAATACTGTTAATGTGCAATTCCAACTTCAGTGTTTTTTTATGGGGAACCTGAATATGTAGCACATTGTTGACAGAGTTTAGAAATGTTTATGGTGTATGACTATGTAAAACTGTATAATTAAGAATTACTGTATCAGTTAAAAAATTTTAGTAGCTAGGTTTAATGCAAATTGTAGTACTTAGTCTTCTTAAAACTTTGGCATCTGGTAGGATTTGAGGATTTTCGCACCTACAAAACTGGATCGCACATGGCTTTGCGTGGGAATTTCTCCGGTCTGGTAAGCGCTACCGACCTGGTCAAAAGCACTAAAGACTTGGCAAGTCTTGTAGTTTGCACTTGAAAAAATTTTTTTGGTTGGGGTTGCAGATTTGTTGTGAGTGACGTCATAAGTGGTGGACTTTTAGGCCACCTTGGTCCACTTCACCTGGCCCTGGGCCCAAACTGTTAGATGGTAGTATTTCGCTGAAGTTTCTGTTGGAAACTAGACTACAATCCGAGTCTTTTGATACTTTGGATGACCTGCTGCGGTTTTGGGTTCTAAAGTTATGATCTAAAGTAATAAAATATTTGGCTAATTAGATAATCATTAATTAATTAGTTTATTTTAGATCATAACATAACTTTTGAACCAGAAACGCTAGAAAGTCGATTAAAGGCTCAAAAGACTTGGATTCAAGCCTAGTTTCCAATGAAAACTTTAGCAAAATACTTTGGCCTAGTGGTTGGGCCCTAGGCCGGGTAACATGAGCCAAAATCGCCCAAAAACTACTTAGTTAAGACATCACTCACAAAAGATCTGCAACCCCCAACCAAAAAATTTTCTGCAAGTGCAGACTAGAAGACTGGCTGATCCGTTTAAGCCCTTGAACAGCTCTCTAGTGCAATCAGTGGAGGAGCTATGGCATTGGTAAGGCAGCTGAAAACTGTTGGTTTTAGGCTAAAATCTAGGAACGATATATTTGTAGGCCGGTTAAGTGGCACACTTTTTTCAAATCTTAACCGAGTTAGAAATGATAATTATTGAAAAATAGTACAAAAGATTTCCGTTAAATTAAGATTGGTTGTGGCCTGAATGGTAGGATTATTTGATAACTGTTTCTGTGGATATCCGAGATTTCATTGTGTTCTGTTTTGAACAACAGCGCCAATCATGTTTGGTGGGTTTGAACATGCAGTGCAAAACTGGTTAAAATTTGGATAAAACAAACTTGTTAGAAACTTAGTTGATCAAGCCCCAAACAATCTAATGCAACAATTTCTTATGAACCAGCCAAATATAATATTTCCCTATTTAAGGTTGCTTCATTATCATAAATGTTAATAATTCTTTTTCATGCTTTGTTTTTGTCAAATGCTGTGGAATCAACATGGTAGATTTTTAGTGATGGTTGCCACTGCAAGTTTTTGCTTAAGTATTTATATTATAGTTCACACAGAGGTTCCCATGTGGTATTGAAAAAGTAGTGAATTATGAAATCGGTTTTCAAGCTTTTGAAAAACTATAGAATTTGGCCATAATGTAAGTATTGAAAAAGTATGGGCATGCCAAATTCTTCCATTTGTTTATTCAAATTTTGTTCTTTAATCGCTGATGACAGTTTTGCTGATGTTTTTTGCATTATATTCTATGAATACAATTTTGAAAAAATGAAGGTAAGTTGCAAGTGCTCTACCAAGTGATGGGCTTGGTAGAGTAGCTTGAAACATCCTATCACCACACCAGTGACAGTTATCCAATTACATACATTTATATATCATCTGTTTGGTGCTGGGAGACCAGTTAATGGTTAAAGGTTTTTCATTTATTATTGAAAAAGTATGGAAAATGTTTTTTGAAAATGTGTGGGAACCCTGTACACATGTGAATTTATTAGGTGTGTGCTATGTTCTCCACGAATTTTCTTCGTGCTTATGCTTTTCACATGTGTTTCTAACAGCGGCACATCTAGCCTGGAATAAAGGGGTCTATCGTGGAAGGGCAGCTTTTGATATCACTTTTCTGCATAAAACCACATTTTCTCTTAACACTTTGAGAGCCGGGTTAATTCAAGCAGCTCGCAAAAAGCAGCTGATTCAAACGTGGCTTTGCGGATGAATATCTCCGCTCCTGTTCACTCTAGCGACTCGGCGAAAATCTCAAAAAATGTGGCCAGTCTAGTAGATTAGACTCAAAAAAAAATTTTTTGCTTGGGGGGTGCAGGTTGTCTGTGAGTGACGTCATAAGTGGAGGGCTTTTAGGCCACCTTGGCCCACTTTGCCTGGCCCTGGAGGCCAACCGTTAGGTGGTAGTATTTCGCTGAAGTTTTTACTGGAAACTAGGCTACAATCCGAGTCTTTTGATACTTTGGATGACCTGCTGGGGTTTC
>Ga0210059_1002298_pt1 | contig 29836 bp, 16 predicted proteins | sample Ectturendosymbi2_FD_188042 | JGI IMG/M metagenome (GOLD analysis project Ga0210059, IMG submission 188042) | Ecteinascidia turbinata endosymbiont from Florida, USA - Sample 2 (SPAdes) (version 2) | ecosystem: Host-associated > Tunicates > Ascidians > Unclassified | place: Key West, Florida...
AAAACTCAAATGTCGTTTTCTATACTTAGTTACCTTGCAGGTAGGATCTAGCAAATGCCACTCTTTGAGTCGTGAGGTCAAAAGTTCTGCATTTTCTTTGGTTAGTCCCATACTTCGGATCAAGTCATCCATTTCTTGCTGATTAGGAAAGTGCGGCTCTTTGCTTGTACTAGCCTCATCAAAGTCTGCAGCTCTGCCTTATTCTTCAGAAGCACTGGCACTAGAAAGTGACTCTAGCATGGGTGGCTTAGGAATAGGTAAATCTTCACAATGTGGCACTGGAGCAATTGAGGATGGTATACTGGGGTAAACAATACTTTTTTTGTCTTTGCTTTTTCTCTAGTGGGACACATCTACCATGCAAAAATAGCAGTCAGTTAGATGGTTAGTAGGCTCCCGCCAAATTCTAGGAATTGCAAATGGCATACACTTTATTTTTCCTCGTAACCATCCTTCCAAGGTTGACCGACAACTTCTGCAGCAAACATTAGGAGCCCATGTTTTGTCTTGGTCTCTGACAGGCATGCCAAAGTAAGAACTATATGCAGAGACAAGTTTCGTTCCGGGAGAAATCTTGTGCTTTTGTTGCTTGGTGCCTATGTAGTATCCGCATATGGGGGGTTCGGGTTGTCTGTAAGTGACGTCATAAGTGGAGGACTTTTAGGCCACCTTGACCCACTTTGCCTGGCCCTGGGCGCCAACCGTTAGGTGGTAATATTTCGCTGAAGTTTTTACTGGAAACTAGGCTACAATCCGAGTTTTTTGATACTTTGCATGACCTGCTGGGGTTTCAGGTTCAAACGTTGTGATGTAAGTTAGTAAAAATATTTGACTAATTAGATATTTAGATAAAAATACATATAATATTGTAAATATCTTGAAAAATACTGACAGCAGGAGAAACAAGACGACAAATTCGGATTGAGCAGCCAAAAATTATCCAGAAAACAAACCAACCTCGACATAAAAAATTTTTTGTTGCGTAGTGTTATCTGTGTAGTGCATTTCACCTATCTTCGAAGTGAAATATACGATTAACACCATGAGAGTTGGTGTACGATGTATTTGTACCTGGAAATCAGCTTAAAACCAGCAGTTTTCAGTTGCCTTACCAACACCATAGTTCCTCTGCCGATTGCGCTAGAGAGCTGTTCAAACCCTCAAAAGATTTCAGCAAGTTTTCTGGTCTGCAATGAAAAAAAAAAGAAGTGTCAAGCAAAGCATTTTTGGTATGCAGTCTCCCTCAGAAAGACATTGTTACAGTAAGTACTATAACATATGATTTGCATAAAATGCAACCTGCTTTCTTTAACTCCTGAGTTTAATGCTATGTCTGCAGTAGATTCAGGATAAAGTAACTCTTTAGAGGATGAATGAGTAGTCTCCACTAAGGTTGTATTATCCGGATACAGTTAACCAGATAACCAAGACTTTTGGATCCGCATAACCGAAAGTAATATTACTAACGAGTTTTCCAGTTTTTAACACCCTACAAATCTTTAATCTCACTATGAAGCTCACTGTCCAGCCCGCTTCTGTGGAAGTAAAAATGGCATTCAGTGCATCTGGACTGATTGCTACGACTCCACAATCGATGCATTGTGCTTCATACGAAAAGCAAAGCAGTAAATGGTAGAAATGCATTGTTTTTGTCATATGTGCAGCACTGATTTTAACCCTGTTTCACTGGTTGCTTCTGAGAGATGCCTGCACTACACATACTAACTTATGCAAACTTGCTGCTTATATAGTGCTGGTTCACAGTGCGTGGTATCCGTTGCCAACAAAAATGAAAGTGAACTGCGTGGTTTTCAACACCCCCATCATAATTCATTTTTGTAATGTAATTTTACAGTGTTCATTGTTTTTCTGTAATGTGTAGCCTGTTTTTGTTAATAAAACCTAGTTAATGTAAAGAGGGTTAAGTTTTGAAGCTGTTTTCTTTTTGTTTATGAAAGCGTTTTGTATTTAGAAGATCAAGTGTGAAATATGGCTTGATAGTTGTTGCCATTTCAGTAGTCACTTCTGAAGGTTTAAATTTAGTTCGTAAGTGCAAATGTGGGCTGCTTAGTCAGTCTTATTCAATTTGCCATCGGAGATCTGACAAGGCAACCTGAGATTGGCAAAAGTGTTTGAAAAAAAATAGTTTCGATAATGTCAACTGCATAACTATTGTACAGGTGCACAAAAATAACAGTTCCTTTAAAAGTAACAGAAAATTTATTTACTGACAGTAAAACCATTTACAAAGTAGCAGAAGTGACAGTTTAGTTCACATGAAGTAAGGCTCATGATGCTCTTTGATCTTGTACTGAAAGTTACATCATGAAATACTACTGATAAAAGGATCATAGCATCATTCTCACACAGATTGGCATCGTAAATGTTCTGAGATACAGCCAAAAATTGAATGTTGCAAAAATCTGAAAATGTGCAAAAGGGGGATGACTTTTGGGGAAGCTTTAGAGGACACCACAGTACTTGTCTTCTTTTGAAAATTACAAAGTAGATTTAAAGTTATTGCAAAATCTGCAGTCACTTTACAATATGCTTATTTTGTCTATTTTCGGGGATATTCAAAACTTGCTCAAATAATGGTTTGCACTCTTTTAACCGGTGCGCTATTCAGCGGGTTTCACTGTAACCATTTTACACGTGTGAAATATATATTGAAAGGCAGGTATAGAACTGGACTTTTTTAGTTTAACAGGCGATTTTGGGGTGTCTATTTAAGAATATATTATTTTTCTGTAAATAAGCTAAATACCATGAGTCAAAAGGCCAAATGACTTAGGCCAAAAACATTGAGTGGCAGTCAAAAGAGGGCTATTTAAAACTAAGGCAAAAAAGATTGAAGTTGACAAAGGCTATAGTGCATTGGACAAGTATTTTGACAGAGCTACCTCAGAACATGAAGAAAAAGCTTTAAAAGAGTCACACCATTGTGAAAAACTTAAGCAGCCAGACTTATGATGTTATGCCAGATAGACAAAGGGGAGCTTATATACAAGAAGTGAGGTAAATCATTTCGAAAGTGTTGAGTCTGACAAAGAAGGAAGTTCATCGGCTGCTGCATCTGATGAGTCTTACGAGGATGAAAATTCAAAATTTGCTGGAACCATTGCATGGACAAATCATACTGCCACTTGCCCAGGTGTCATGAATCAAAATGTTAGGGGCTATTTAATCCAAGTAGGACTGTCCACAATCAACAGCATTTTGCCAGAAATGAGAATGATAGGCAAGGGTATAGTGCTGAAAAAAGAGGTGTGGGAATGCCCTTCTACAAGAATTTCACCACTGGATCCTCCTGTTTCACTGTAGACTTTGACTAGCAACGCGAATTTGTGTGTTGCTAGCACATCTGTGAAATGGCAGCCATGTTTTAATGTAATCTAATGCAAAAAGGTGTGGGAACGCCTTTCTCACCCCACTACACTCCTGGTGATAAGATGGTTTTAGTTTCACTGCAAAATAGTGAAACGGTATGTCATCCATGTCTCAGCATCATGCTTTCATGCCTAGTTTTTTCACATCACTGACTTCTATCATTATTACTTGCTGCCCCCTTAAAATATTTCTGCACACACCACTCAGTGGGACCCGCAAAAGTATTTCCAATCGGTCCCTGCACTTGCTAAAGCTGGCCCAGACTACATTTGCCTATTTACAATAAAACTGTGTCATGAGTTTGCATTCAATTTGTCAATAAAATCTTGAGAAATCATGGATCTGACAATTAGTCATTATTGTTCAGTTTACGAGAAGAAGAAGTTTACTAGTTAGCTAAAATACAAATATCCATTATCCAAATAGTAAAAATTATTGATATCCAAAGTAACCCTAGTCTCCACAAATGTGAGTGGATATGTGATAATTGGGCAACCAAAAGTCAAACTTTTTCTGCTTTTTCAAAAGTTTATGTAACGTCCACAGATCAAATTTCATGCTGATACCATGAGCCATTCTAAAGTGATTAAGTCAAAAAAAGTAAAAATTTATCGTTAGGTCAAAATTTTCTTACAGAGTTTTTTCTTGTTATCAATATTTTATTGAAGTTGCAACAACAGATTTTGATGTTTTTGCCAGTTTAGTTGCAATTCTGAAGTACTAATGGGTTTCTTGTGACCTTAATGTTGTTTAGCCCACTACTAGACAATTAAATATTAAGTAGACCAAGCATGGCAATGCAAGAAACGTGGTCTTACAGTACTTGATATGGCAAATGCTCAATCCATTATGCATATATAGTGTTTTAAGTTTGATGATCGCAGATTTGACTCTACTGTAGTTATTAATGTACTTACCAACATATCATGCCAATGGTTAAACAACCAAATTCTTCAAAAGTTGGAAGTATACTGCATGAATATGGGTTTACCTCAACACCTAAGGGTGAATTATTTTGCAAATTCTGCGACTGCTTAGTCAAAAGTGACAAAAGGTTTATGGTGGAAGCACATTGCCGCAGTGCAAAGCATCAACGAGGTTGGTTTCATTAAACTGAAAGTAGCCAGATATTTTGAAAACATGCTATACCAGATTTTGCAGATGAGCTACTTTTTGTTTCATTTCAACAGTTTTTATTTTTTCTAATACTGTATATGAATATGCTTTGCATTTCAATTGAAAACATAAATTGGTAGGTTAAAATAAAGTCAAAATTTGTATATTATAAAGTCAATATTTAAAATTTTTAGGTCAAAAAATTGGCAGCTCTAGTGATAAAGAACTGGTTAACATAATTGGGGAAAGTGGCCTGGCATAAAATAAAAAAAATTTCTAAGGTTTTTTTACCCTACTCTGCACTCCCCATGATGCCATTCAATATTGATTTTAGTACTTTGTTATCTCAAAATCAGTGTAATTATCCATATATTGAAAGGGTCGTTTCAATTTGTATATTTTTTTTTCAGTCTTAGACCGAAATGTTTAAGAAATGACCGAAAAAAATTAAGCCATTTCAAGCAGAATGTATGAAAATATAGGCTAATGAATACCGTTATAGAAATTTTTAACAGAACTGTGAGACAAAGGACCTAAATGTTTCGGTGACCAAAATCTTAGCAAAAAATTACTGAAATATCTCAATGAAAGAAAGCAGCGTGCATACATCATCACTTTGTGCATTAAATGGTTTCACTGTGTTATGTGAATGAGAGACAGTTACTATGACCTTAACAGTTCACTTGGAATAACTTATTTTTCAGTATCATACTGAATCACTTTTGTTTTGTATTCCATGAAAATATGCACAGCAGCAAACACAGCAATCAATGACATATTTCCTCAAAATTGGCTAGCAGTGAAAAAGTTGCAGTGTATCAGTACAGCCATATCACTCTCAATTTATTATAGCTATTCTTTTTCTGATAATCCTTATTGTAAAATACACAATATTTGTCAATATATGTGCTGGGTGATTTTTAATGCTGTTCTAACAGCTATGGTGTCCTGCTGTTCCTAGAAGAGTGTGAACCTAACTTTGTGAAAATTGCTTTCCTTACACTGTTTTGGTCTTGTTTTAACTTGGAAAACTGTCTGGGCTTGCGTTTGTGCTAGTTTGTGAATTTGTTTTGCTTGTTTTTTTTGCGAGTTTCCTAATTAAACTGAACAACACACAAAGTGGGAAAAAGTATTGCACTGTGTATAGCATAGATATTATTCAAGAAAAAGGAATTAATTAACTGTAGATTTATTATCATTTTTATACCCTAACTTTTGAACCAGAAATGCTAGAAAGCAAATCAAAGGCTCAAAAGATCAGATTCTGGTGTAGTTTCCAATAAAAGCTTGAGTCAAAAAATTCAATCTAGTGGTTAGAGCCCAGGACCAGGTAACCTGAGTCAAAATGGTCTAAAACCTACCCCACTTAGATGTCACCCACAAAAAGAACAATGTCCAAAACTTTCCAATTTTTTAATTGCAATCTAGAAGACTAGCATTTTTTAACGTTTGAACTACTCGTAGCACAATTGCCTGGTGAGTTACGGAGTTGCAAAGTGGTTGGAAAATAGCACAAAAACTTGTGCTCAATGCGTTATTTCAAAGCACGGATATCTTGTGCGCTGGAGGTGGAAATTTGTTGAAAGTCATAAGGCTAATAAAAATGTTTTGGGTAAGTTGCAAAATGCTAAGATTTTATAAGCTGATTCCCAGGTTGTAATACTGCATTAGACATGGCAATATGTTAACCCAGTGGTTGTCAAAGTTTTTTCACATTCCTCCCTTACAAATCCAAACACTGTCAATTCCTCCCCCCAAAAAATCACAAAAAAGACAATTGCAAAAATTTCACACTACCTACTATGAGGAAGCAATATACAATTATGAACCAAACAGACTCTTTTATAACATCAGTGACTGCAGTTAAAACAGCTTGTCCTTGTATACTGTAGACATTCCCAACTAAACCAACCTTGTTTTGTTATCATTTCTAAGCATCTGGCAACGTTCTTTTTGGCATGTAAGTAAGGTGCTTTTTGCAAGGTAACTTGTTATAAAATCAAACTTCTCGGTATGTTTTGCTGGATTTGTCAGTTAATTTTTGCTTGTTAATTTCAAAAGTCCAATAGAACTATTTTTATACTTATGAGAAAGAATCATGTAAAGTCTGAACCAATTACTAACTGTTTTAATGTCTTCAGTTGCTTTCATTTTGAGATCTTCCAAGTTATTGGTAGATAAGATGTTTAGCAAATCTGAATAGCTTCGAATGATGATGTTCTAGAAAGCTCATGCAAAATTTAACCAACAGACCCTAGGTCAGGGGTTCATGGACCCCAGGGGTCCACAGGCGGATTTTTGGGGATCCATGATATTTATATGTATGAAATGAAAGCAAAATATCGAAATGTCTAACTATGCACTGTGTTGGTCTAGGTTGCTGAAGACAATTTGAATGCAACTATAGAATCTAGGGTTGCCAAGTCCAGATGGACCAATAATGCTGAATCACTTGTTATCAAAATATGCCAAATTCGTTCAAAACGTCCTAAACAAGCCTAAACAAAATGATGGCTCTCAGTTTTAAAATACTCAATAAGCAATGACAGAAAAGCAAAGTTGCTGGAAGTAAGCCTAGAATTATTGCATTTAAATTAAACATAATTTTATTCTCCAAAAGTGCCACCTCTTCGTAGAAAAAAACATACATGTAAATGTTTGAAACAATAAATAGAAGTTGTGAGCACCATACCACAGTTTTGAACTACTTTGGATTTGGCACACAAGCGTCTGATCTGTTAGATATGTCACAATTCCACAAAATATCTATTGCAAAATGCAGTTACAGAAAACGCACAGAAAAATATTAGGCTTTCCAGGAACACACAGACAAAATATGTTACAGTAAATTGCTAATGAAAATATCCCAAATAGCTTCAACAAACAACGAGCAGGCTGAAAAAATCTAGATCTCTAAGCGCAAAGCAGACAGATTAACACTTTGAGAGCCGGCCTACCATATATATTCGTACTTCAATTTCGGCCTAAAAAACAGCAGTTTTCAGTTGCCTTACCAATGCCCTAGCTCCTCCGCCGATTGCGCTAGAGAGCTGTTGAATGGCTCAAACTGATTGGCCAGTCTAGTAGTTCGCACTCAAAAAAAATTTTTTTGGTTGGGGGTGTGGATTTTTTGTGCTTTTGTGACATAAGTGAAGTAGTTTTGGGGCCATTTTGGCTCATGTTGCCTGGCCTAAGGCCCAACCGCTAGGCCAAAGTGTTTCGCTGAAGTTTTCATTGGAAACTAGGTTCGAGTCCAAGTCTTTTGAGCCTTTGATCGACTTTCTAACGTTTCTGGTTCAAAAGTTATGATCTAAAATAAACAAATTAATTAATTAGTCAAATATTTTTACTAACTTACATCATAACTTTTGAACCTGAAACCCCAGCAGGTCATCCAAAGTATCAAAAGACTTGGATTGTAGCCTAGAATCCAGTAAAAACTTCATCGAAATACTACCACCTAACGGTTGGCGCTCAGGGCCAGGCAAATTGGGTCAAGGTGGCCTAAAAGTCCTCCACTTATGACGTCACTCACAAAAAAACCGCACCCCCCAAGCAAAAAAATTTTTTTCGAGTGCAGACGAGAAGACTTGCTGCGTCTTTTGAGACATTTACTGGGTCTGTAGAGCATACTGGACCGGAGAAATTCCCGCGCAAAGCCACGTGCGTTTAGGCTTTTTTTTCCAAAAATCCCCGAATCCTAGTGGACGCCAAAGTGTTGAATATATTGCCAAACAACTTTTTCAAGTCAACACCACTATGAAGGCCAAAAACATGCTAAACTATGATGTACATGCCAAACAGCATGTTTTCATGCCAAACCTATTTTAAGATCAGATGTCTGGAATTTGGCAATGAAATGCCAATCTGGCAATCCTTGTAGAATTTAGGCTAGAGGGCAACACAATGTTGCCTATATGAATGAACATGTTCATACATTTTAAGAAAGGTATGCAAGTTTTTAATCAAATTTGATGGGAAGTTTACAACTGTTTGTTCTTGAGGAGCTGATCTATACAAGGAAATTTCTGACAGAGCGCTTCTTACATTTTCCTGTAACTCAAACTTTTGGGTCATCTTTTTTGTCACAGTTTGCAAGGCATATTCGTTCTTACAAAATGATCTCATTGCTATAATGTCACATAACAGTTTTCATTCACCCACCTGCTAACTTTATCAGAGATCGAAACAGGTTAAATACGAAAGCAATGGTTACCTATGAAAGACCTACCAATTGGATAAAAGCTAACAATTACAAACACCTTGCTTTAAACCAGGGTTGAAGAACTTATTTGCTATCGTGGGCCACTTTGTCAGTTACCGCTGAGTAAGGCTGCACAACTTTTTAGTCATACTATATGGTATATATATGTACCATTAGTACCGAAAGGGTTAAACAGCTAAATCCTGTATTACATAAAAAAGTTTGTACTACGTTTGTATGATTCCTGCGTGATATGCACGTAATTCAATCAGGCTATCAGCTTTTGATATCGCATCGCAAAGATTAGAAGCAGGTCAAAGAAAGTTCAAGACTGCTGGTCTTGCCTGAATGCTTTGCGGGCTGCATGTTCATCACCTCTGCTTTAAACCAAAAAGCAAATAGAAGGTGTGTGAAAGCCTTGCTTGCAAGCACTTTGTGGTTGCTGTGAAAAACGCAGCAAATCTATGGTCCCGTGTGTTTTAAAATTAATGACAAAAAATATTTCCTGTTGAACCAAAGCCTGACATAGTGCAAACTTTGGTATTTACTTGTTTGATAGCCAGATAGTAACACATTTTCCATGGGATGGTCACCGCATCCAAGTAATTGGAACCAACCAGATATCAGGGGTGACAGTGACCAAATGGTTGTATTGTGGCACTCTTCAGTATTTCATGACATCATAAATAAGCCATCTATCTATGAAACTTCCACAGTTACTTTTATAGAACAACCCAGTTTTCACCCTGTGGATACTTGTGAAGTGAACTGTTTTGACAATCTTAACGCATACATATTCAAAGCATGATTCTTCCTCATATGAAACAATTATTGTACTACAGTATTTGCGATGTTCATGAATTTTTTTATTTAAATTTGTTGGCCACCCCAAGGGTTTTGGGCAGGCTACACCACTGGGTTGAGACATAAACATATGTTAATTCTAAGAATATTTCTGCACTTTTTAGCCACAAGGTTCTTGAGGTGAAAATGTCCATATGATTTGGCTCACAAATAAGTTAAAATGTTGTGGAATACCAGTGCTGCTATGCGCAAATATCACACCCATGCCTAAATTGCTCATACACCCTTTTGTTACTCGACAATCGACAGGTGTCCATGGGCCAAGATGGGTGTATATACTTTTTGTTTCATAAAAGTTACCCAAGGCCAAATTAAGCAAATCCTTTTGTTACACAACAAGAAGGCCAGGCCAAATTGGCCATTTACTTCCCTCCAACTTGAAAAATACAAAACTTATGCAGTTTTTGATACAAATGCTTGACAGAGCGCATAAAATTGCAGCTCCTGAAAGAATCAGCTTTAAATATTAATTCTATGTATTTCTGCAAATAAGCTCTAAACTCCTTCTAGCCAATTAAGCCACGCTCCTGAGCAGGGTTTTAACTGGTTTTATTAAGGGGTCCAGGTCCACAGCTTTCAGCCATATCGTCAAAAGTGTCCATGGCACTGAAAAGGTTGGGAACCTCTGCCCTAGGTTGAATCCTTGTGATATGCTACATGTAGCTTTGCCTTTAGGGCTGTTTTTTTTTTTCAGTCATAGACCAAAATTTTTTTGAAATGACTGAAAATAATTAAGTTGTTTTGGTTAGAATGTTTGAAAAAATAGGCTAATGAGCACCATTATGGTGAGTTTTAATCCAACTGAGACAAATGACCAAAATGGCTCAGCAAAAGAATGACCGAAGTGCCTCAGCAAAAAAAAACAGCTTAAAAGCATTACCACTGGGTGTTTTTTTTCTATCTCTGCGTAATACCTGTGCCAGTGAAGCTTGATTTGCTTAAAAAACAACTCAAAAAAATCGAAAACAAATGAAACGACAAAAAAAACTATACTGTATCGTGAAGGCTACAATTGTTTCTTCGCAAACTGACAGGGAAGGCTACAATTGTTTCTTCGCAAACTGACAGGGAATACAGAGAAGAACCTTGTTCACAGACCATCAGAAATCATGTCCAGCTTTGGCGTTTAGGCTAGGTGGCCATTATGGATGATGGTGGTTACTTTACTGAATTTGTTCAAAATAACAGCTGTTTAACTTAGGTAAACTGTGGGTTAGACTTGATTTTAGGGTGGTTCAATATCGCAAAGAGACTTTGTCACATGACAGCATATGACTCACACTCTCATGTACCACCTGGAAAACCCTCACATACCAATAGTGGTGCCCATGACACAGATTAAAAAACATTGGTTTAAGATGTGTACTTTATGAAACATATGTTGATTGATTTGGTAGGATGTAACATACCCTTAAAAAATCACATTACGTAAGGTGTCTGGCCCTCAAACTGTTGTGTAGTAGCTTATGAGGCCCTCTGGCAAAAAGTTTGGAGATCACTGGGTTTTATGTTTTTGAGTTGTAAAGTACTTGCAAATTTTCATCCCTACTCGTTATGGTTCTTTGGTCCTTTATGTGTTCATTTGCTTTCTCAGAATCATTTATTTCCCGCACTGTGTGAAAGGCTAGCTAGTGTTATGACATTGAAAACAAAGTTAATTTTGCCTAGCAATGTTAGCATGTAAATCTTTTGCAAAATGTTGAGATTAATGATTTTTAAGAAGCACTCACGAGTTCCTTAATCATTTGTATTGCATTTTGTAGCCACTGAAAAGTTTCATTTTTACATACAGATGGTATTACAGTTGAGATTCAATTATCCAATCCCCAAAGCTTGATTTCACTGTTATAGTATGATTGGGAACACTCTCTGTATGTCGTTTTTTGCCTCAGGCAAAGTTTCGTGTAATAATTAGCAACTTTATTTTATCATTAACATTAAGTCAAATGTAAGAAAGAGCGCAACCTGATTAGTGTTTTCAGTCTGCCTTATTTTGTTAATAAATCAATTATTCTTAACTGTTCCTGTTTGTTACTAATGAATGATTGCTTATTTACTGAGCTCTACCACTGTATTGAACGAGTTTTGAAACAATTTTTTATCAGCGGATGAATTATGGGTCAAAAATTATCGGAAGTTTTTGTTTTTCAGGCTAATTTATTGGTGTTAAGTAACTCTGCATTTGAAGTGTGTGTAAAAGAAACAAAATGGATGCAAAGTATCAGTCACCTCTTGTTTCAAGATACGCTTCTGAAGAAATGTCATCCAACTTCAGCAACAAAACAAAATTTTCCCTTTGGAGGAAACTATGGCTTGCTTTAGCTAAGGCTGAGAAACAATTGGGAATCGATATATCAGACAGCCAGATTGAAGAAATGGAAAGAAACCTTGAGATAACTGCTGAAGATATGGAAATAGCTGCAAAAGAAGAAAGAATACGTCGACATGATGTAATGTCTCACGTCCACGCATTCGGCATGCGGTGTCCAAACGCAGCACCAATCATACACTTAGGGGCGACTTCTTGTTTCGTGGGTGACAATACCGATTTGATCGTTGTGAGAGACGGATTGCGTATCCTTCTTCCTAAACTTGCTCGTTGCATTGACAGAATGGCTAAATTTGCCAAGGAAAACGCCGATCTCCCGACACTGGGATTTACCCACTTTCAACCGGCACAGCTGACTACTGTCGGAAAAAGAACTTGCCTGTGGATCCAAGACTTGCTTGTTGATCTGTCAAATCTCGAAAACTTGACCAGCAGTTTGCGCTTTCGAGGTGTTCAAGGTGCAACCGGGACACAAGCAAGTTTTTTAGCTTTGTTCGATGGTGACAGTCACAAAGTAGAAAAGCTCAATGCTCTCGCAACTGAAATGTTCGGTTTTTCGAGTCACTATACAGTGACTGGCCAGACCTACCCTAGGAAGCTTGATGCCGAGATAATGTGCAAGCTGGCCAGCTTAGGCTGCTCGGTCAGCAAAATTTGCACTGACCTACGCCTCCTTGCCCACCTGAAAGAAGTCGAAGAGCCTTTTGAGAAGAATCAAATCGGTTCCAGCGCCATGGCGTACAAACGAAACCCGATGCGTAGCGAACGGTGCTGTTCTCTAGCCAGGCACCTGACTGCTCTCAGCTTCAATTCATTGCAGACTGCTTCGACTCAGTGGTTCGAACGGACTTTAGACGACAGCGCTAACCGGCGAATTACTATTCCTGAAGGATTCTTGACCGCTGACATCTTGCTGAACACATTGCAGAACATCTTCGAAGGCATGGTTGTTTATCCGAACGTCATCAAGAAGCATATCAACGAAGAACTTCCGTTCATGGCAACGGAAAACATCATTATGGCAATGGTAACGGCAGGCGGGAACAGACAGGAGGTTCACGAAAAAATCCGGGTGCTATCCCAGCAAGCTGGTGCCGTCGTCAAGCAAGATGGCGGCAGCAACGATCTTGTTCAGCGCATCATGCAAGATCCGTTTTTCGAACCCATTCGCTCAAAAATGCCCGAAATGTTAAATCCCGCCTCCTTCATTGGCCGCGCACCCGAGCAAACCCGTAAGTTCTTGGCTGAGGAAGTGGCGCCTGCAATTGAGAAATACGATGCCGACTTAGCTGGTGAATCTTTTGTCAAAGTATAAAACGCACGGCAAATTTAAGAATTCACTCTTTTCTGCACAGGATCACACAAAGCTGGTGTGCGAGACCAGCATGGCTGTTTTGTAGCGTGGCTTGGACCTTCTAAGATTTTGTGAATTGTGGAATTTTTCTCCATTTGAAGAACGCGAAACGAATCCCACTGATTAGCGACTATTGTCGTCATCCCTGTATTTCTACAAAATGAATAGGACGATTTTCTTCGAAACTGGTCTTTCATTTCTACACTCGTTCAGTTTAAAATCTTTAAGTTCCCGCTGCTGAGCTGTTTACGCGACTGACTGCACACCTGGTAATCCGTGTTAGTGACGTTGTGGTAACTTGTGTTTAGCGGTGGATGAGGCCGGGTGATTCACAACGCCGCGAATTTTTATATCAGTCATTTTTTAAAACAGACTGTTGACACTCAACAAACAAGAAAAACTCATAACCGCAGCAGTCTTTGCTCAAACAACGCAAACAGTCTGCTTTTTTCGATATTTTGCGTTCTGCATTCATGCTCTGTAGAGAGCGCAAAACAATATGTCGTTGTCAGATAACAACCCGTGGCGTTACAATTGTCAGTAAAAAACTTTTCTTCTTTCCAAACCGTGTCTGCCAATGTAATAAAAATGCCCAAACGTTGGCTTCAGAATTATTGCAACCATTGTTCCTCGGGTGGTACCAATTTTCAGATTTTCTTTGTCTACAGCCGAATGAACGAAAAAGTACTCATGTACAAACATTTAAAATCATGCACTGCGTTAAATTTCAAATTCTGAAGAGGATTAAATAGTCCCGTTCATCACTATTGTCAATGTCAGTGATGAAATTGTTTCTGTGCCGAAGGAAGAACGTGATCATGTTATCTAATGTTTCAACGATGCTTCTTCGCCAGTTTTTGTGTTGGTGCTGCTCTTACCAGTTTTTCCAGCCTATACAGCACTACCTCAAGTGCCCAATGGTCGATGTTTTGCGTTGTTTCTGTGCCACCATCAGAACATTGCCAGTGTGTCCTGTTGTTCTTGCAAACCTGAGCCATAGCTTCATTTTTTGCAGCTAACTTAAGTTTGTAGATAAAGTTGTTAGGATCAACCGGTACCGCGTCGACCTTAATGCAGGCAAGCGGTATTTTGAGATTCTAGTAGACGCTATGCCCAACAAAAAGCTTAAATTCGCCGTGGTGTGTTCCAGCAATATGAACAGGAGCATGGAAGCACACCGTTTCATGAGGTTTGTTCAGGCCTTGTTCTGTTTCTATGTTCTGCCATTTTTTTCACAACTTTGAAACAGAATTTCCAGCATATGCTATGCTGTACTATGTTAGCATGATGAAAGTACAGTCATAATGGCATCGGTCGGAAATCTGGTTTTGTTTAATGTAGTCCCCGCGTGATATTTTTTCATCAGTGTGGAACGTTATAAGATGTGTTTGGTGACAGAAGCTTATTTTAAAGTGAAACAATCAAAAGCATTTATTTATAAGACGCTTGACGTATGTCCCACTGAATAGAAGCAATTTTGAAACCGCTGTGTGTTCTTTGAGTTAAGTTTTTGAAACGGAGTCCTGCAGGTTACCGATATAAATAGATTGCCTGAAGTTCTGCATGAGGCCAAGCTCTTGTACAAGCAAGTATCACTTGAACGCTATTAATTTGCTTCTGCGCGAAGTCGTATTGTCCTGAGCTCTCGTGGCGTTCGCAACGCAACGACTCCGAGTCGTGCAAAGATGACTTTTCGTCACGTGATGAAACAATTCGCCCGTATCGGCTTTGCAGACATCGTATAATAATTTGAGAATATTTTAAGAAACTTGTTTGTGTTTTTCTGCTGCTTAACCATCGTAATTTATTGCACACGACGCAAGAACATTTCTTCAGCGCGGTTTCACACGTCATGCATGGCCGGGCACTGAGCTGTATTGCATGAAATATTCTTGAAATGTTTGATGTTGAACTTGTTGGGAAAAGGTGCGAGTATTAAATTTAGAAAGACACGATTTCATAAAAGGCACATTTGATTGGATTCGTGGGAATATGACATTCATAACCAGTGCTTCATGATTTTATTATAAGACACTCAACGGAAGGCCTGGATCTAAGTTGTTTCTTGTCGACAGTTTAACTTTTTCTCAGATAACATTTTTACGATGTCGCGCCGAAACGGCCGATCAATGTTTTAACTTCTTAGTTCAAGTAAGACACTTCATCTTAATAGTATCGTTTCTGCAGCCACTTTAAGCGAGTGGTCGCAAACCTTCCTTGGTGTGAAACGGCACAGTGGACTGCCGGATGGGATCTGAACATTTGTCATGTGTCGGTAAAAGCAGGGTTGCGGAGTCGTAAGGAGTCGAGGTTTTTGGGTGGAGTCGCATCCCAACAACACTAGGAGTCAGAGTCGGATTTTTTGTTCGACTCCAGAAGTCCAATTGGATCATTTTCTTGACATCACACTCTTAAGTTGGGAATTCCTGTTGCACAAGTGGTACAATTTCTTATGAAACTTTTGTTGAAATAGATAATTCTTGCTGTGTACCACGATCTACATTGCGTGGTGGTTGCTACAAAATTCCTGACAGCCAAACTTCATACACCTAATGTTAAGGAGTCGGAAATTTCGGAAAGGTCGGACATTTTACCTCTGACTCTGCAACCCTGGACAAAAGTCCAATAGAAATAAATTTCAGCACTGAAAAAAGTGTACCGCGTCTTTTCGCTCAAAGAAGACCTAGAGCCATATGCGTGGCAAGGGGGCCATGCCCCACCGAAGTTCTAGCATGTCTTGTTGTTTTGTGCTTTGAGAGTCGGTGTGCCAAGCAAAATGCTGCTGCTCGTGTAAAGTCAAAATATTTGGCCCCTCCGAAAATTTTAGGCTGGCTACGCTGCTGTCAACAGCAGTTTAAGAATTAAACGTAATGAATTTTGAACCGGTGCTCATTACTGAAGTTATGTTACTGAGCATAGAGGTGAACTTACAGACTATTATGTGCAGTGAATTCATCAGAGATGTCGTTTGGGAAATTCGCCATAATGCAATTTACCTGCTGTTCCAAAAAAGCGATAATTTACTATCATCAGCTACGAGCAGTTAGCAACTGGATGGGATATTGCAACCAAAAATCTCTAAAACTTTTTTCTTGTTTTTTCCAGCAAGAAAGGATTCGACGTTCAGTCGTTCGGCACCGGCACTCAGGTCAAATTGCCCGGAAATGCTGCAGACAAACCAAACGTTTACAGCTTTGACTGGAGATACGACGATATCTATGAACAATTAAAAAAGAAAGACTATAACCTGTATCCTTTGCTCTATAAGCATTGTGTATCACTATGTTGTATGGCGGCCTGTTCCAGTATTGTTTGATCACTGATCCACTGCTCAAGCTATAGGGTATAATCCTTCTGCTTTTTGTGTAGGTTGATATCGAAAAAGGTGCTTGGCTGTCAGCGTTGATCAATATGCTTAAAATTACCGGTGAGTATCTTCGAGAGCTTAAAGACTTGTATATATCAGCATGTATTTGTGCTTGAGGATTTCTTGATTAACAATAGGCGAAAAACGTGCTTTACATCTTTATTCCACGAATTACATTACAAAAACATTGGGGCATTGGCATTGCTAGCACCACAAAGTGGAGCGCTGTGCTGAAGTTCAGCGGAACATTTGGAGGCGAGTTTAAAATCAATAGAGTTGTCAAATTGCTTCCTGGACTGAGGAGGATGCGTCGCCAACGCGAAATTGATTTCCCAGCAAAACAATATGACGACCATGACTCCCATGCTGCAGAAAAGCAAATGACTACACCCAGAAAACTAGCGGAATCAGACAATGCGGACAACCACGTGGTGTAATCAAGTCCAGAATGTTCGAGACCATAAATCAAGTCAAAGCAATGAAAAATTTGAGACCAAAACCTGTTGTGGTTTTCGTGGCTGGAAGCCAACATTGTGTGACCGATTGCGAAATAAGCTGAAGCCGGAGAATTTCTGGATTCGATGTCAAATCAAATTCCTCCGAAAGTCCGTCGCGTCTTGAAACCAATTTTTACTAACCAATGTGAAAATAACGCAGAACGCAATGGTGAAAAATGACGTCGCCATGAAGCATCTACTTCGTTTTAGACAACGAGGAAAACTCTCGAGGCCATGAAAAAGAACAAGACCAGTTTTGCCAACGAAGAAGAGCAGACGTATCAGAACGAAACGCGTACATCGAAAGAAGAGCACAGTCCAGACAACCAGGAGGCGTTGTGTTTGCTACTGTTCAAGGTCTAGCAATGGTTTTGCTGGAGTCGAAAACCGTTGCGTGTCTCGCATGGCCCGACGAGTAAACGGAGAAACGTAGCTGAATATTTTATGAAAAAAGAATTGATAAACGGGGGCGTTTTTCTTGTAAGTGTAAAATAAATATATTTCCTGCAACCTGTCCGTGAGCATTCCATGCTCGATGATCACTGCTCCTCCCCAGCTGCTGTTTTGAATGAAATAATGCGTTTTAATTGAATTGCGATAAAATTTGTACCGAATATAACTGTTTAATTACGGAGGTCAATCTTGTGATAAAATGTGATATTTTTTAGAAAACTCCACGATATTGCTTACAATGCTGCAAAATCAACACAATGCTAGTGATTGTGTGACTGCATTGTTGTTTTCTTGCAAATGAATGCATTGCTGAATGAGATTTGTTCTATGATATTAACACAACTTTTTGTTTTGTGTTTTTCAGGCAGATAAAAAACAGGATATTGCCATCCCTCGGAGCCGTTCTGTTACAAAATAATACAAGTGTTTATGACGCAAAGATAAAAACAGTCCAAACAGGTCTGACTGTTGTGATTCAAAATCGACGTTGGAGAGATTCATAACAAAACAAGGTATCTGCTGCGGGGCAAACTTCGTCCTTATTTTGAGAGTGGTGAGCTCCAATAAGCGTAGCTAAGAAAGTTTTCTGTCTCACCGAGCGTTGTCAAGACAACCGTATTAAGTCGCGCGATCAATTTTTTGCAGAGAAACGGTCTCACCGAAAGAAATGGACGGTTGCAGAGCCAGCTGAGCGCCCTGGAAGCAGTGTAGATCACTATGTGCATCAACGTGGTATGGCCTTGCCCACATTACTGTACCGTTATAAGCGGGGCACGGGCGTGTGCGCTGATGTATACGGAGAAGCTGGCAATCAAAAAGCTTGAACCACTTTTTCCTGATTTTTTTTGTATACGCCAGGTGCGTAGCCCCCGGGGTGCATTCGGGGGCAGTGCCCCCCTAATTGTGTTGTGCCCAGGAAAAATTGTTTTAAACATGATAAAAACAAGAATCTAGTCCCCCTAAAATGTATTTTGCCCCACCAACCTCAAAAAACCTGGCTACAGACCTGGTCATTGTCCCACATAAATATCTCCAGAGGCAGGATCTGATTAAATGGCGAGCTCACATTTACGTGGAGGAAAGGAAAGCAGTAATGGGACGTTGTAAAACAATAATTATGTAGGAATAATAGTACGAAAAGAGTATTCAACGAAGAGAGGAAAGAACAGAATATTGTAATGTCGGTGGATTAGAGACTTGGTCCTGCCCGTAGGTGCAGTCATGGACGTCGGAAGGGGGTTCTTCCCCCCTGGATTTTGTAATTTTACATTTTCCTACTGCAGTGAAAGGTTGTTTTCTTAGTTTCAAGAGGGTAAAATTAAATTTCAATTTTTGGGCACCCCTGGAAAAAGTCCTTCCGACGCCCCTACGTGTAGTGTACACGATCTCGCATGACCAAATGTCGAAAAGCTACTCCATTTAACAGCATATAAACACGGCTTCTGGAAGCTCCTTTACCCACGACGACTCACTAAAAAAGTCAAATCCCCGTAATAAAGCCAACAGGAAAGAAATGAAAGGAAAAAGCGTAACAGGAAAAAATGTGAATTTTTTCTTGTGACCTTTTCCGTGCCTCGACTAAAATCCGCCATTAAAGTCCATTCTCAAATTGCCCCACGGTCGGAATCAGTGACCAGAGCCTATGCTTTTGAAAGCATTTATAATGCAGTTTGCTGCACAAAGATCTTCACGATGAACTAAAGCGTAGAATTGACGACCTTAGAGGTCACAGCAATTTGCACGATATAGCAAAGTTTGATTTTAAATGTTAAAGCTATACTGCTTGTAAAAAATTCTGTGTGAGAAGAAACATCCAATCGTTCATTTTTAATAAGAAACAATGTTCCCACGCGTCATTGATATTATTGAATTTGGCCAAAATGTATAAAAAGTATTGAAAAAATATAGAAATTCCGAATTCAACCATTTGTTTATTCAAATTTTGTTCTTTACTGCTAATAACAGTTTTGCAGATGTTTTTTGCATTATGTTCCATTAATAAAATTTTGGAAAATGAAGATAAGTGATGGTATTAAAAGTTCTTCCATTTAGTATAGAAAAAGTGTGGAAAATGGTTTTGAAAATGTGTGGAGACCCTGAAGAAATAATTTTACGTTATCTTCTTCTGTTTCAGTTGATTATTGCCGAGTTCATGTTTTTTTCCAGGTATACCGTGAAGAAGTGGATACGGCTTCGATCTTATGCCGTTCTGGGACTGCTGCACCATACAGCTGCGCTAGGAAAGTTTGGCAAACAGCACCGTGCTTAGGCTCGCTACAATCACTTCCGACTTCTGGGTAGCAGAAAGCCTTCACGTTCATGAAGACACAGTCACCTCATCTACGATGTAGCAAGGTCCAATCACAGAGCTTCTAGTTTCAGCGCAAATCGCCCAGTCAATAAGACTCGAAAAGCTACAGTAGGTTTAAGTTCACGCAAGCACGCTGAGGTGACACCAGCCTGTCAGTTCACGTCGTTTCAAAGACGCACAACAATATTTTGTAACAAAGGGCTTCGCATAGGACCATTCCTGCCAGCGTCCACCGCCACAGAGGAACATCTTGCAAAGTTACTTGGGTCCATGCTTTCCTAATCATTCTGAAAATCCAGCGCCATACGACTTCGTGCGTTAGTCGCGGAAAGGACAGTTTAAAATATGTTTGGAGTTAAGAACCAGGAAGAATGCGTCTTTCAAACCACGCGTCAGCTCCTGACGGAAGTAAGAGATTGTTGCGTCACAGTTCATCAGTAAAATTAATCACCATCCAGGCAGGTAAAGAAACGAAAACTTAAGCGAGTAAGTCGGGTTTAGGGCAGGAAATAAAAAACTGCTGTGCTTTATCTTCACGGGCATTGCTCAGTACTGCACGAATAGCATCGTGAATAATGTGACGAACTGCCTCAAACTTTGTAGCGGAAGATATTGACCGTCTCCTTGGAAGGAATCACAGCGGAAATGAATTTTTTCCCTTGTAGAGTCCTGTCAGGCCATGTTTGCACAAAGGTGGTTACACCGGCTTTCTTTTTCACACAATTTCCGGGGAAAAAAACGTTATTAACATTTTCTACTTTTCTCTAAATGTAAATGCTTACCATATAGTAGGTACTGAAGAACAATCGTTCATTATTTTCACATGAGTCAATACCCTGTGTTGAAAAATGCTTTTCAAATTTTGAAATACCAAAGCAATTATTCATACTCAGTCGTAGCCTGAGCTCGTCTACTGTCAAGGTGCAGCAGTTTAATTTTTCTAACTCGACGAATAAGTTTCGCTTTCACATCCAAACTTGGGTTGAGGTGCTTTTGTCACTTACCCGCAATGATGTTCTAATAATCTTTAAGGTTAACTGGAGTTGTTTCTTTCTGTTGTGTGAGGCATCGAGCACGACACTGCTTCGTTCCAAACTTAGTTGCGCGTTTACCACTTGGATATATTTTGAAAATCACAAACTTCGCTTACGTGGATACAGCCTCAAATCACGGTGCGAAATAGGTTTAAACGTCAGGGTTTTCATTTGTTCATTTCGTTAAAATTTGTGAAAGTGAGGTCTTCCGGCTAAATGGAAAATGGTTCGCATTTTTATTCCATTATATCAAAACGGACACGGTACTGAAAAGGCATTTTGCGAAATTTCCAAAACGTTTATTTGCGGCCCAGTAAGAAGTGAAATCTTGAAACATGTTGAGAATCCAAAGACGTGCATCAGTCCGATAATGTGTTTTACGCGGCCCTTTCAACTTCTACTTGTTAAAGAGACCTATTTTGAAATTATACTGTTTGTAGCGTTATCATTTCCGCATAGACCCAATAAAAGTCACCGCCAAACAATCCAGAACCGTCGCCAGAAAGTCTTCAATAGGGATCTTCACGCTTGTGCAGGTGGGGTTTGCATTCTAACATTTGATAGATTAGTGATTATAGTGTTTTGTATTCCAATTTGGAGGGTCTTGGAGATTTGTCAAACTTACTCCATGTTTTTTATTGGGTCGTCGCATGTAGCGACTGCAAGAAGCAAACTACGCCAGTAAACTGCGAAACACCCGGTTTAGTTACGTGGCCGAAGCTTATTGGTGCGGTCACGTGACAGCATGTTAGGGGGTTAGGTTGACCAAAGACAGCAAATCCCGCTTAACAAAAATTATGCTTTTGTAAAGAGCAAGGTCACTCCAGCAACTAAAACTAGCTGACCAACAGTTGGCCGATACTAATGAACACCCAAATTCATCCAGCGTAAAACATGAAACTGTTTCAAGCTGGCAGGCATAATTAAAGGTAATAGGCTCTTGCAAAGGTTGAGTGTGGGTTTATATTTGTCCCCTCCTTTTTACTGTTTACTTTTCTCGTATAGCACGCTTTTCCATTTAAGTCAGGAAGCGATAGGTTGATGCAAAGCTTCAAGCAACCGAGAAATCCCACACAAAGTGAAAAAAAACTTATAATTTTATGAGCGGTTTTCTGCTTGCTTGAAATCTCAGGAATTTGCATCTCACGGAATCTTCAGTTCAGGCTTTCAGTGAGATTGATATTCTGTTGCAACTGCAGGCGATGCGAAGATTTTTCACAAGTTTGTGAATGCCCCCCCACTCGCTAGAATTTTCAAACGTAGCGGCATCGATTGCCTGCAACTCCTCGCGTCTTCACATTGGCATGACAAACGTTGGTCACCAGCGTCATGGCACGCGCGTGTCAGCGGCTTCAGAGACGCTTGCCAAGTAATAAGTCCCGGGTGTAGGCTGCATTAACAACCTGCAGAAAATATCAGCTTTTCGTTTTTAAAATCTTTTGAATATTTGTAGTGGTGTTTGAAACTGGGCCTGACCGCACAGAATGTATAGACAGTTTTGCACACTGCTTTGGTAAACGTGCTCATCATTTTGCTGCATAGTAGGTTTTTCGATATCTGGGCAGCAACATGTGGAGGCGAATCATTTTGTGATAAGCCGTGAAAATAGGTTTCGTGGCACGGTAGGTTTTTAAATGCGCAACACTGTCTCATGTGTCTTGACTAGGAGTGGATGTAACGAGCTCATAACATTTGGTGTCACGTCGTCGATCTCGTAATTATAAAAGGTTTTAATTTTTCGGCACACCCGTGCTTGTTTCGTAGTAGACCAGTAGGTTTTTTAAACAGGTCTTCTGCAGAGGTACCTAGGAGCTATGTTTTTGAAAGAACAAATCCCAAAAATATAGTTATTTTGCGAAATCCACCAGTTCGTTTTTGAAGCATCAGGTTTAGAATATGAACGTTACTCTCACGTACAGTAGAAACAGCACCAAGGCCGGGTGGCCACCAGGTTGTTAGTGCTTTCAATGGATTTCGGGCTGCTGCCTGCAAATCTGCCACACACTTCAAAGTAATTAAGTGAGTTGTTCGCAAATGTTGAATCCTCTCGACTAACGTTCTGTGTTTCTACTCGGCAATGACTTGATAATGAATGAAGTGGAAATGATAAGGGTTAGGCGGTGCTGAAATCAATTGCAGTTCTGAGATTCGTTCAGGTCACGTGACGTTTCTTCACCAGTAACAAAGAACGTACCTGGCACTCTCGACTGGATCATTTTGAACTTTAAAATCCATGATGAAGAGCAAAGCACGAACTTTGCCCGTAGTACTGTATTAGTTTTGTAAGTATATATTGGTATACTTTACAATAATCCAGATAATTGCGTCCTGGTTTTTAACAAACGTGTCTGTTTGAATCTGGTTTGCCGCAGAGCTAATCGCGACAGTTTGCTTCTCTTGTTTCAGAGTTTTCCCGAAAATGTTGACTGTGGCTCCGCAGCTCCATCTATCGGAAAGGTTTGCTCGCAGGACGAACGTTCCCTGTTCGCAGCTGGTTGCCTATAGCTTTGTTTAGTAGCGTGCGAATATGCAAGTAACGTCTGAATTGAAGAATAAATCCTGCTGTGCTGAAGTGCTATGTCAGTACATCACTGTTGAAGGCTGTCAGAATTGACCAGAACTATAGCAATACTGTAGTTTACACATAAAATAGTTTCGTGCATCTGAACGGAGGATGGCTACGCTTGCTGTCCTAACAACCCTAGCGGTCAAAATTTTTGAAAATTCTGTTCGCTAGGTGGCAGTCAAGAAGGCATTTACAAGATTCGTTTGGTGAAGCTTTGTCGCACATAGCGAAATGAAATCTCTCTTGCAAGATACATTTCAGGTTGTAGGTTCAAACGAATATGTTGATTGTCAAACACTATTTTGACCTTTGTACTTTCCAATGGACCACCGTCTTAAATTACAGGATTTTTCCCAGCCTCTGAAAGAGCAACTGAGCAAAAGTAAAGTTGGGCTGATGGTTATTTTTTGATTGAAACATTGCGGGATTTTTCCGCAGCCCACAAAACGTGGCAGTGTGCTGAATTTCTTGGTTAACACCAACAGTGTTCAGCGCAGTTCGCTACTTCATTGCATGTAAACCCCTCGCAAAGAATATCTCTCATACGATTGCGTAGAAAAGTTGGCGAACTGAACCTAAGGGGGTTAATTCTGATGTAGTGAATCAACTCTCTCTGCTACTAGACTCTACGGACAGGAGCTTCCTGTGAGGGGAGGGAAACGGGGGCGCAATGCCCCGGGCGCTGGACCACCAGGTGGCGCCGACAAGCCAAACAGTGTCGCAAGTACTTTCTTCAATACAGAACATTTATTTCCGGGGCTAAACTCGTTTCTTGCCCAGGGCACCATCCAAGCTCGTCACGATCCTGTGTACGGGCGTTTATAATGCAACGCTAGGATTTTAAATTTACCAAATGCAGATGTCAACTATCACGGTTGTCAAACCGGCGAGTTGCAGCATTGTACACTGCCTGGAATGATTACCATCGTTTTGAGGGCAACGTCCTGTGTTCTGACAAGGTGGGAGTCCGCTTGAATAAGTCCAGCCTCCGGTGCGTAACACCAAACGACAGTGACGTCATGCTGGTCGTAACACCAAACGACAGTGACGTCATGCTGGTTGTGACACTAGTATTGATGTTGACCGCAGATGACCTTCACTTCGCAGCGGGTTGTTTCAATGAGCTGTTCGCAGCAGCAATAAACTGTGATACCCCGGATGTACTGTATCGCTCGGCGAGACTATTTCTTGTTACATTGTTAACGTAATAAAGCTCTATTGTAACGGCAGTTGAGCCGTATTAGGCCTTCTCGTCTGTTGGCACACAAGCCCGTCGCCAGAATGTCGCAGAAAGGGGGGACAAAAGCCACAAAGGGAGCCATATTTTTTAAATACAATATTGGATGTGTGAAGCAACCGGGGGGACGGGCACCACTGCTCTCCCCCGCTGGCGACGGCCCTGACACACTGCGTTCGTTTTGCCTATTTTTTTTTATTGGCTCTGCGTAAAATAAGCTGTGCCTGTTTATCCTTGGAATTTAGTGCCAGTTAACTGTTGCTTCTTTATGCGTTCAACCGACTTGTCTCATGTTTGCTCAAAAATCCTTAACTTTATTTAACCAATAAGCTACACGCAAAATGGCGTTCTGAACATGCTTGATCGTAACCGGCGGATTAAAGACAAGCCGCAAAGGTTTCAAGAATCCAAAACGAAGTTCGATGTCGTCATCTCTCTGGAAGAACGCGTCTACGATCAGATAATGGAAGGTTCGCCGAATGCGCTTGTTGTGTAATAACAGCCGATTGTAACTGAATCAGTTTCATCGGAATTCCGGTTTGAACCCCATCCTGATCAAACTAAGAGGGGTTGCTATTACGTGGAAGCAGTGAGTTGTTCAGGGACGGATCCAGCAAATGTTTTCATTTGGGGATGCATTATGTAATTAAAACGAAGTGTACACAGAAGTTCCGCTGACACCAGACAACGTATTTCGTGTGCAAATGAGGGATCGAGCTAATTTTCGGGGATGGAACCGACCCATGGAGATATTTGACAGAAAACATCTAACGTTTTGAGGCATAGCAAACGAAACTGGCAGTTCCCGATCGAATACCACTTCAGCGCAATAAAATTATCCGCTTCCAGTTTGCTCACTTGTTTGAAGCAATATGTCTATAATGTATTCTCAAACGATAAATAATGCTTTGAGAATCGACATTTACGAAGCTAAGCTGTTGAAATTGTTGTTAACGACGACGTCATTTTGACAAATTATGACGCAAAAATTACAATTATAGCGCAGTGATCACGTAGCGTCCCACAGGTTGGACAGATGTGGTTGAAAACTACGAATACGAACGCCTGTACAGCTGTTAAACGGCGAAAAATTAACCGGGAGGATGGTGTTATTTGTCAGTCTAGCTTGCATTTGCTGTTCGATGTGGTTGGTGTTTCTAAACGTTAATTGGGCGGCGGTGTCAGTAATCACTACGGCCTCGTGATAAATTACGCATCTCTGGATAAGCAAACAGTGCAGCTGGTTTTTGGTTTTGAATTGGTGTGTAAACGTATAAACAGTACAATGATAAAATATCAGCACAACCACACCATGCATTTTACTTTAAACTGATAGTCGGTGTTGGTTTTTGTACTAACTGAGCAGAACTGCTGTGGGGTACATGCTGGCCTGTAGAAGTTGAATATATGTATAATGTATTTACGAGGCACTCGGTCTTAGACACGATGAGAAACGAGCTGTGGAAACCAAACTTCGTTGTGATCCTTTAAAGCCTTGTCCCTTGGGCGGTTAACGCTGAAACTGACGCAGACGATAAAGTGTGTTTTTTTTCAGATTTCAACTCAAGGGAATCGGAAGACATGCAACCAGTTCACATCATTAACTTTGATATTCAAGACAATCACGAAGAAGCCACCATCGGTGCTTTCGTCATATGCGAGCTAGCAAAGCTGGTATCTTTTGTTTTCCCGTTGCATAACATTCAACCCGATCTGCATTGTACTGACCGACAACAGACACCCTTGTCTTGCATTAGAAGCACAACTGCTGGGCAACCGTTGCCATGCAAGCTGTGGTTTTGTACAAACTGCGCTTTGCGTCACTTTTCAAAACATGTTTTTTTCGTTGAAACGTTCTTGTAATTATGTTTATGAACCAAATGCTTGCAGTTGCTCATTGTCTTAGTTTGTTTCTGACGCCAGAGTTTTTAACTTGTTGATCTAGTGGCGCGGTCGCTGGTTAAACGTGTTACGTAATGGTTCGGTATAGAATACAATGCTGAAGTCAGTCAAAATGTACATTTAGATCTGTGTTTAATCTGGGTCTCCACCTCAAGCATCATGTTCTGAACGCAGGCCCGTAACCACGGGGCGACATTCGGGGGCAGCGCGCCCTCAAAAGTTTGTTGGGCCAAGAAAAAATTGTTTTAAACTTACCGGTATAATGAAACAAAGATCGTGCCCCCCTAAAAATATATTTCCCCCCTCAAACCCTATGACACGCTTGTGATGAGTTTAGTAATTAGAAGTTTGCAAAGGTTGGAAATTAAAGGTCTGGATGAATTCATTGCCAGGCGGAAGTTGTTTTTGTAAAGGTTTTGGTGTGTTTATAAAACTTCGAGGTGCGACGTAAATACAGGAGACGAAGAACGGCAGCAGCGAGGCTTACAGTTTAGAAGTCCTTGACGTGCTGCAGACCTGCGCTGTGGGTCACGTGGCTGACATTTGAAACCTGTGCAGGTGGAAGAGTCGGACGACCTCGACAACGAAATAGACGAATTGTTGCAAGAATTTGAAGAGAAGACAAAGCGACGGATCATGCACGCCGTGCAGTTTTACTGACTGTTTGCGCGAAAAAGCAGAAGACGTCGCTTTGATGGACCGCGGTTTTCGCATAACAGTGTTGCTGCGTCCTGCGCATCTTTTCTCCAAGCGACAGCGGCGCGACAACTACAAGCGTCCCTGTAAACAAAAGCTTAGCCTTTAGTAAATTTTAGTTAATAAAAGCTTAACCTCAGTAATGCCAGTTTTGAAAACTGCTCGTCTTGTTGTGACGCAATAATGCTGTGCTCAGGCATTCGCTGACAAACGCTTGTAGTTGTTGTTTTGTTGCTTAGAGTGATGCGCAGTTCAATGATCTGCGTCAAACGTAGATCCGCCGCAAGCAGGTGTTTCATTTATTTTTTTTTACTTCGTCCCTTGCCCGCCGCCGAGATCGATGCATCTTTTTTAGAAGAAACCGCTACGAGAACAGTTCAGTAACGCTTCGGTCAAGAACCGATCGTGGAAATGCGCAATGTCCAGTCGCGACTTCTCCAGCCGCAGCCAAAAGCGGGACTTGCCCGGTTCGGAGGTTGTATTTTGAACACGTCTCAGTGCACTGCCGCTACAAGTGCAGTTTCGCGCTTTTAGTTCTTCTCGTCTCCTTCTCTGTACAATGTATTGACGTTGCTCAAACTTCCTGCTCGTCGCACGAACACGCTGTGACCGGAATCGTGCTGAGCTTGTTTCGCGAAAAGATATTCTACTGAAAAAGACAGTGTGTCGGTCTGGTCAGAAAGTAGGCCTTTGTATGAGGTGTGCTTAGGAGCGTAACGAGGTTAGATGGCGCCCGGGGCAAGAAGCAAGTTTGACGCCCCCATGTCCGAAACTGAGGTGTTCCGGAAGTAAATGTACTGCATTGAAGAAAGTGCTTGTGGCATGTTGGGGCTTTTCGGCGCCCGGGGAATTGTGCCTCGTTACGCCCCTGGGTGTGCTGGAGAAGCGCCGGCTCAAATGCTGCAACAGATCAGTCAGGTGACATGGCAAGTTTATTTCAAATCTTCACTTCAACGCCCGCGTTGACAAGCGAGCGAAAAACGTCGGGCAAAATTCATTAACTTCGCTCTTCAGAGTCTTTGCCATGAGAACGGTCATAATACTGTTCTTCGCTCTCAAAGTCGTTGATCGCTCTCAAGTCGTTGATGTTTTTTCAGGGTTGTTCGCCAGAGAGGGAGTCCTTATACACGTAGGTTGACGAGAAAGAAACAAATGTTTTGCTCGGTTTTCTTGATAACCCTCATTGGTGTTGAAATGACAATCCTATCTCGAATTGTTGAGAAGGTATGCAGCCTGTGCCGTAGGCCTATACTCTACGATGTGGGAGGAGATTCCGATGTTAACTTCAAGAGAGGGAGTTCGTCATGTCTTGAGTGTTCCTTTTTTGTCCTTAGTCATTATTACTTATTAATACAAAAACCAGATGAATATTGGTTAGAAAACGAGGTACTGTATGATTTGATGAAAACGTTACAAGAGTTTTTTGTTTTTTTTTCAATGGAAATTTGTCAATATCAGAATACATTCAACATTTAGTCTCAAATACAGCCATGAGGAACATTATTTCAAATCGGACTTAATGATGTGACTACACAACAAATTTCATAAAAGAAAAATGTGCTTTTTCAGCAAAACATAAATATCTCTTTTTTTCAAAAACCCCTAATTTTTCCATCCCTCTAAATGTTCATCACTTTAATATTTAAGTTTGCAGAGGTCACCCCTACAACAAGATAGTAAGTCTACTTTTTTCCCGTAAAAGGTTCAATAAGCAGCCTGCAATGCTGGCGCACCAGTTGTTTCCATGAATGGCTAAGTGTAAAATTTCTTGAACAAGTCAAATATGTTGCTGCATTACTTCATGCCTAACTGCAGGATGAGAATACCACCTACTTCATACTTGTAAGAGTCCATGCCAGGCAAGTACAGAAAAGCTTTCGTTTTCAATTTTAACTACAGTGTTTGGCTGAACACAGTTTGCCATACTGTTTGTTGCACATATGTGTAGTGGAACACACAATGTTGTGACATTCACGGCATAATCATAATATAAGTAGAAATAGAAATAGAATGATGCATGCCACGGGAAGAAGCTTTTGTCCTACATCAGCTACAACCAGGTGTGAGGTTCCTTGCTGGCAGCAACAGCTGGAATGTGAATGGAACGCCAAACTTCAAAACTGTGATGCTTTTGAGTACTGACACAGATGAAGGCCCGTAGCCAGGTTTTAAGGTTTGGGGGGCAAGGGGGACACAATTCCCCGGGCGCCGAATCACTAGGGGGGCACCAAACCGTCCCAACGATGTCACAATTACTTTGTTCAATACAGGAAATTTGCTTCCGAAAGACCCCATGTTCGAACATAAGGGCGCCAAACTTGCTTTTTGTCCCGGATGCCATCCAGAACCGTCGCCAGAAAGTCGTCAACAGGGGGACTTTGCGCTTGTGCGGGGGGCTTCACGTTCGTGCAGGGAGGCTTGACATTAAAAATTGACAAAAATTCCACTGATTTATAGTGTTTCAAATTTCAATTTAGGGGGCTTGGAGATTTGTTTGGGGGAGCTAAGCCCACCAA
>Ga0210059_1002299_pt1 | contig 29831 bp, 21 predicted proteins | sample Ectturendosymbi2_FD_188042 | JGI IMG/M metagenome (GOLD analysis project Ga0210059, IMG submission 188042) | Ecteinascidia turbinata endosymbiont from Florida, USA - Sample 2 (SPAdes) (version 2) | ecosystem: Host-associated > Tunicates > Ascidians > Unclassified | place: Key West, Florida...
AAATACTTTGTTGGCGTCTGGAACTGGGACAATATAACTTTGATATTCGCCATATACCTGGCGTTGAGCATGTTGCACCCAAAATGTGTAGTGCTGTGCCTGGAATCTCTCTCCTCGAACTACACAAATCTCTTGGTCACCCAGGCTATGCTCGTTTTTATCACTTCATTCGTCAGCGTAATTTACCTTTCTCAAGTGCAGAAACCAAAACCGTTTGCAAAAATTGTCATACCTGCGCTGAAGTAAAACTGCAATTTTTTAAACCTGCTTCTGAAACCTTGATTAAAGCTGTGCGTCCGTGGGATTGCATAAATGTCGACTTTAAGTGCCCAGTGTCCGGTCCTCATCCGTATCTGCTTATTGTCGTTGACGAACTCTCCCGTTTTCCGTTTGTTTTTCCATGTAAAAATATGAAGTCGTCAACTGTAACGCTATGCTTGTCATCGCTATTCTGCTTGTTTGGTTTTCCTGGTTGCGTGCATAGCGATAGAGGCGCTCCTTTCGTATCTCGAGAAACTAGATCCTTCCTCGCCACTCGTGGCATCTCCTTCAGTACCTCAACTCCGTACCACCACAGGGGAACAGCCAGTGCGAACGCTTTAACCAAACTATCTGGCGTACTATAAAACTGTTGCTGCATAGTGAACGTCTTTCCGAAGACCTCTGGGAAACAGTTCTGCCAGAAGCTCTCCATGCTGTCCGATCCCTTGTTTGTCTTTCAACTAATGAAACTCCCCACGAACACTTCCTGCGGTTCCCCCGAAAGGCCATGGCTGGTTCTGCGCTCCCTTCGTGGTTATTGCATCCAGGCCCTGTTATTCTACGTCGCCACGTTCGAAACAAGGTCGACTCCTTATGCGACCCGGTTGAACTCATGGAGGGCAATCAGACGTCTTCTGTGATACGTCTAGGTGATGGCCAAGAAAGCACGATTTCCACATCTGACTTGGCGCCTTTTCCCAGGTCTCCAGCAATTTCCGAAGAGCTAATGACAGACGTCGCCTCGCATCCCACGACTCCGAGCCGTGTGGACAGTGTCTTACCCAATTGCCTTGGCGATCCGCCGCCTGCCGCTGAGTCGCCATGGTTAACCTCCCTGTCGCCGAGCACTGACTCCTTTCCGTCACAGCCGTGTGCAGATGCGCCACCCCTACGTCGGTCGGCAAGATTCAGGAAACCCCCCGATCGTTTTGGTGATTGGTCCGTATAATTTCAAAGGTGGGAAAGTGTGACGGTTTCGATGCCAGCGGTTGCCTGTGCCTACACTGATTAGTCCGCTTCTTGATTACGGGCCGCATTGAATTGCACTGCCTTGCCTGGTCGTTTGTATCGCATGTCGATGTCAGATCGTTTCTAGTTTTGCACCAGGCGGTTGTTGCGTTGCGCTGCAGATGTTGATGCGTGCTGGTGTTCTTAGTTGAATAAAGCCTGGTGAAAGGTTTCGTTCGTCGCTAGGTTCTGCCGTGACATCCAATATAGTTACCATCGCATTATGTCCGATATAGTTGCCATCAGCCCCCCGTGCGTGCGCCCCTGGGTGGTCCCCAGTAGTGTTGAACAAATTTAAACTTTTCGCAATCCTAGTCCAGTCCAAAATTTTCCTTGAATAATCCGGTGCGATCCTAATCCGGTAGACCTGTCCAAATCTTTGATCCAATCCGGTTTATATCCATATAAGCACTCTGATTAAGCATTTTACTGCAGTGATCAGTGCAGTTTGGATATCCATATCTGTTCAGGTTGTTTTCTTCGAAATCCAGTTAGATCCAGATCCTGTTCCGAATTGGAGAATCCGGTTAGATCGCGATCCGGGGACCGGATCTTGTTCAACACTGGGGACTCTCCAGTGCCACTTTATCACATGTGTTGCCATTGCAGTTAGGTTTCTAACGTTTCCGGTAATTAGCTTAAGCTAAATTCGGTTTGCTAAGATCAAAATAAGTCATTCCCTGTGCTGCCCTCAACAATATGTCATTCAAAGTGCGGCACTGGTCTAGATAGTGACATAATTTTTGGCTCAAATAAGCCATTTGGGTTGGACATAGCTGTTTTAGACAATACTGTTTTTACATTTTTTTAGGGTCTGAGGGGGTGGCCATGGCACAGTGTCCTCCTCCCTCCGTACGCTAGTGTTCGCGACGTTGTACATTTTTTGCAATGCTTTGTCCTGAAAATGTAAACGCGGAGCAAAGGCGCACTGATGCGTGACCATCATAATGAAGACAATGGAGTTGGCCATCCATTTTATTCACCCACATCGCCCAAGCAAAACGGTGCTCAGTCTCAGCGCTTTTTTGCCAAGTCGTCTGGTATATGCTGACAGCACAGGGTTGCCAGTTTGGCTTTTTTAAATTTTAAGGCCAAATTTGTAATTTTTGGACTTTTTTTCAACTCCTTTGGCTTTTTTGTCCGCTTTGGCGACTTGATTTTTATGTGGATTTGGCTGATTTAAAGATTATTTTGGCAGATTTCTAGACACAACAGACAGAGTTGAGTGTTTCTGGACACAGATCAGATGAGATGATGTATTTTCATTGTAAACTTTCCACGAGGATTTATAATTTCTTGTTTTGCTTATTTCATGCTTTTAAGTTTGCAGTTTCTGGTTGCTCTTCAGCAAAACCAAGCAAAAGTTTCAAGAAGTTTCTAATGGAGTGAGCTTTGTTCTATGTATATAATCAAAGAACATGCGTATTTCTTAGCCTTTTAACATCGCGTTTGGGTGTTTTAAAGGTGTAGTTGTGTATTTTTCTTGTCTTTGGCTTTTTAAGGGTTGATCTGTTTTTTTTCTGATGACTACCTGGCAACCCTGTGACTGCAAGGCTAACAAGGGGAATGAGTAGGATTATATTGTGTTAGACTGTAGTTGCTCTCTTTTGTGCTCACCCATTGTAGAAAGGCTAGCATTACAAAAACTTTGTAGACTTTCATTTTTGATTGTAGATTGTATCATTGTAACTGTTGCTATAAGTGTAGGTTACCCTGCATTGCAGATGACTAAGCCTACAGCATCCAGGTTTCTGCTGCTAAACATGATTATCAACACTAAAAAAGCCTTCAAAAAACTATACAGTACATGTTTTAGTTTGAGACGTTTTGGATTATTCTTAAGTCAGTGTCTTATTTTGCCACCAGGATGGCAGCAGCAAAAGACTTGGTAGAAAGTAAAGTAAATATAAGTAAAAGGAGTACAACCCAACCCTAACCTTAACCCTAACTGTAGCCCTAACCCAATCCTATCCTAACCTAACCCAATGCTAAGCTAACACTAACCTAACCTTAACCTAATCCTAATTCTAACTTAACCCTAACTTAATCTAACCCTAACCTAATAACACTAACGTAACACTTTAACGGAGCTTGAAAAAAAGCAAAGAAAAAAAACCGATAGTTGGCAAGGTGAGAGTCGAACCGAAAACCATTGGCATAGCAGCTGTAACACATACATAGCCATTACACCACGAGCAAGACAGCGTTTTCCTGACAATGTGACCTTTTTCTTGGTATTGCGTTATGCCACGAGATCAAATCTTCGACTGCCGGCACAATAGCTCCAGCTGATCTGTTGTTGCCAGAAGATGGCCAGTAAAATAAACACTACCTATTCTTAATCCATCTTCAGTCAAAAAATAATGCAACACTTGGCAATGCTAACGATTCAAAACCAAAGACTCTGTGACGCAAAACATAACAGTGTGATGCAAAAGACGTCAAAAGCAAAACCAAGACCGACAACCCTGTCAAAATCGCTAAAAGTAAAAGCAGGACCAACAGCTATGGAAAAAGTGCTAAAACAAAACCTATGTAAGGTTGTAATCTACGAAAACAAGCCAAGACCAGCAGCTAAAGGCCATTCAGGGAAAGAAAAGTACATAAACATGATTCGATCACATTCCAGCCAATTTTTTTGGTCAAATCAACATCAGAAATTATAATTGGCCTAGATACGCCATTAAATTCAGATGTAAAATGATGAAACAGCATTTTTTAATAATGGAAGTGGCTAGTGAACTGCCCCGTGTGATGCAGTTTGAATAAAGCGGTAAGTTAGTCACTCAAGTGGCGTCAGCCTGGTAGCCTAATGGTTAGATTTCAAGTCTAGCCCTTAGCTAATGCTAAGGTAACCTAATACTAAGCTAACGGATAGTAGGCTATCGCGAAAATCCTGGTATGCCCTCTCAATGTTTGGTGTGTCCAGAGGCGGCAATCTCTTGACGGATTCACCTGCGAGAAGGCAATAGCGCTTCTAATCAGCCTTGTGAAAGTTCCAACACTTCACGGATCACTGTGGGCAAGAACCTTGAGTCTTGTTGGTGTTGTGAGAGTGGGCCAATGTTGTGGCCACGGGAACTTTCAAGAACACATCTGTCTGGCAATCGGGTGTCCTGGCCAAAACTCGCAAAGGCCAGGTATGGGTTGGTGCCAACATCCCATCAGTGAGAGAAGAAACCTACTGTTTCCTTTGGGTCGTACAACAGTCCAAGGTTGATGGATGTTGCCCAGGAGTCCAGGCTCTTACCGTGAGGAGATGTTTTGTTGCAACCCCGGTTGACATGTTTGTAGTTGAAGTCACCAATGTACAGACTGGGGTGTGGGGATGGCCGTTGATGTGAAACGCAAGAGTGAAGGTTTGGAGACGTTAATGATCTTATATCCTGCAACATCTATGCACAACCTCTCAGTCTCTGATTGTTCTGGAGACTGATTGACAAGTGACCATTCCAACCGCTCATGGACAAACGTGGCAAGGCCGTGATTCCTGCTCAGGACTGAGCCAGCTAATGAAAGGTTGGGAATCATTGGTTTGTCTGCAGTTGTGCAGTGGGTCTCCCATAGGATGATAACGAAAGCCTGTTGTTCCTATAGGCTAGCTGCTCAATGATGGATTTCTTGTTTGCAGTGAGCACCTCAGTGTTCAGCTGGAGTATATTGGGTTGTGGGTCATCTTCGGCAGCATTTCTGCTGCTGCGCCCTGAGAAGGGTGTGTTATGACCCATCCAATGCTGAACATATCCAGTGTGGGTAGCAGTGGTTGCTCTTGTAGTGGCAGGTTTAGTTGACATTTGTAGCGAATGTCGTACAGGAAGGACCACGTGAAGGCACCTGTCATCCCCCACATTTTATGTGAATAGGTGTAAAGAAATTTGAGAATTCTACTGGACTCAGGCTTTGCAATTTGTTTTTACTGCTATTTTGACACTGTTCATGCTCCAAATTCTTAGGTCAAAATGGTGTCAAGAACAAAAAAACATGAGGATTTGGAGATGACAATCAGTCTGGAATGTTTGATGAAATTCTATATCTAGCTTAGGAATATGAAACTATAGTTTGTGACATAACACACCATGCAAGTATGTGGACTTGATGGGAATAGTTTACAGAACTAGCATGCAGTAATGCAGTGTTTGATTTGGACAAGTGTATGTTATTAAACTAAGAAAAGTGTCAAGACTTTAATGCATGCATTACACACTTACTCATATCTTGCTATAAAGGTTTTCTCAAGTTAATTGTGGCCACAGTGATAGAAATGCTGATCAGGCTGCCTGGTTGAACACCCCTGGGCAGGTGGTTAATTTTCTGAAGGTGGGAAATGAATGAAGTGCACTAAAAATATGTGAATGTTTTTTATCAATGATCCAATATAAAACTAAGTTTTGGGATTTTTGTTATGACATATCAGCATCGTTTCTAGAATTTTGATGATCAGTGTCACATTTTTGGTGTTGGATAGTTTAAAAAGCTTTGGTATTAGCTTCTGTTTAGGATGGAGCATTTGAAGTTGTTTGGTGCGATTGTTATGTTGTTTTCATCTGTGAATATTTTAACCGGTTCTAGGGCTACAACTGCCTGGACAAGCACCACACAGGACAAGTGGCATTTGTCTGGGTGGTGATTGTTCTGAGTGGCAGTTGTCCGGGTGGCTGCTGTCTTGATGCTATTTCAACATCAGTTCAACATGGTAAAAAAAATAGTTGTGAGTTTGGTGCGAAATTGTAGTCACATGATCAAAAAACAGACAAAAGATTAAGAAATTTTAGCCTTGTTTTATAGTTTTTCTGTTTTACTAAGGTGGTGTAATCTGTAATCTATTATGTACTGATCAAAATGCAAAAAGATATACTTGAAAAATGTTCTGAAAGGAGAACTGCCCAATGTAACGTAAGAATCTTAAGTCTTTGCGGAGTCATGAGATCATGGACAGATAAAAAAGGATGGCTTCTGGTCATTCAGCAGTGGAAAATAAATGAAGTGTATGACATTACAGCTATTACTGTTAATGTCTGAAAGTTAATGTTGCAACTGTGATGCCACAGCACTACTGTGATTGTAACAATGATGCATTTATTGAATGTTTCACCTAGCCTTTGATACTGTACAAACTTTAGAACTGACTGAATTGATTAGAGTTGTCCAGCTGGACCTGCTTTATGCAATACATCCACAAGCCACAAAGCTTAAACCTTTGTTATATCTGAGAACATATTCTTCCAGTCATGGCTGCTAACAAAGGTGTACTATGACATATTTTTAAGAAGCAATATCCTGCTTGAATTTAAACCCTGCCAGTAAAACTGACGGCTCTAATCAGAATCCTGAACGTTTGTCTGGTTAATTAAGTTTCTGTCAACAATTTTGCCCATGTTCAGGTTGTCTCAATGTGATATGAGAAAACAATCAAATTTTGTGACCCTGCAAAATTTATTTTGAAACTAGCCCTGATTTTGTTCTATTTTTTCATCACCAGTTTAATTCACCATCTCTTTTTTGCATGTAGACTTACCATTGGTTCAAGCAAAAGTCAGGTGGTCTTGGATTTAATGCCACAATAATTAACTACTCTTGAATGTAGTTCATTTTCATCACTTAGGATTGTGGAAACTTTTGAGCTGGATATCCAACAGAAACTGGAAGTACATGGGTGCTGTCATTGCTTTATGCAGAGTGTATAAAAAAAATGTGTTTTAGACAATTTTATGAAGTAAGTTTAGATGGGTAGACAAAATAAGGCAATGACAAATATCACATGAGTTTTTGGTACAAATGAAAATTGCTTTAAAATAATGTTGTTTTATAATACATTTCGTAGTTTTTGTCATGTAATATAAATTAATTTAACCAAGTTTGATTTTGTGGCACTGGCAGGACCAACATTGACTACTGTTTTTAAACATTTTTTTAACTTTCAGTAGCAGTGACAAACGTCACAGTGAAGTTTTCAATAGAACGGTCACAGAAACAGTGCAGTTTTCTATATACTGGAGAAAAGTTCTCATTACATGCTAGTCCACACAAATAGTCTGTCAAACACACCATGGCAAAAGTTAATGATTTCAGCAGACTTTTGAAAGGAATATGGGTGTTGCTAAAACAAACAAAATTAAGGTTTTGTTGTATCAGATAGAGAAAGTTGATGTGAATGGCAATTCTAATCATCCCATTGGCGGGTTGTAAGTTTTTTCAAGAGGACCATGAAACAATTTCAAACTGTTACAATTTTGGTATTTTTCTAAAATGTTTCTTAAAAATTAGCTGGTTTTACAATTGATCAGTGGATGCTACAAAAATTTCAGTAAATGAGGGTTGCAAGCTGCAAAAGTTTGGGAAGCACTGATAAGGGAATGTTATTCTTATGGTTGATGTTATGTGAGTGAATGTCATGAGGTAATGTGAGTGCACCGATGATATTACCAACATGCTGGAAGCACCATACTGTTTTTGCACCTGACCAATTCGTAATCACAATTTGTCAAAATCATATTCTTTTTGTTTACTAGAAAAACAATGAGAAATGCTGTAGTAAAACGAAAGAAAGCACTGAGGTTCCTGATGGAAATGTTATTTGAAACCTGTGCACTTTCCACTCATGAACATCAAGAATCCATAAAATGCTGATGGGAAAAAGCTCTAATTGCTAATACTACTTATAAGGAAAAGTGATGCTTTAGATTTTTTCATTTTTTTCATTGTGTTTTCAGTTATGTTTGCAATTTTTATGAAATTTATGCAGTTTAGAACAAGAAATTGTATTGCACAAACTTTTTGTATTGCTTACAGAAACAGTCATGGAACTAAGTACATTGCATTTATTTTTAAAATTGAACATTGCTGAAATTGAAACATAACCAAAACTGGTAACATGACATCACTGTTGCTCAGACAAACTAAGGCACTGCTGTATCGTAATTATTTGTTAAAGAAGCGGTTGAAGTCACCAACATTGCAGGTATTCTGTTGTTTTGAATAAAGTGTGTGCAGCTGCAGGCTTCTTAGACTGCATCGGCTGTGCTTTGGGTGCAGGACAACTTCAGAGATGGGTGGTATCCAGTGAAACTAATAGATTTTTTACCCAGTGGAGGCTTGAGCTCGATATTTGCCGACATCACTGTTTGCACTGTATTTCTGAAACAAGTGGATTTGCATTAGCTTGGCATAAATTTTGAAAATTTGACTTTGCTCCATTTTGCTATAGTGTGTGTACATCAAAAGGTTGTCCAATGGCGGTAGTTTGTTCCATTTTTCAGGAGTTCTTCTTTCCATTGTACTTTGTCCTTATTCTTGTGATTCTGAAATCTGTTGCATACAAGCCAACATATTACTTAGCTGAAGACAACAATCAATCACTCTCTTTAAGACATTTTCAAGCAAATCCAAATACCACATTTTACGTTGCCCCTGATGTTACTAATGTGCGGAGGTAAGCTTCATTGTTAATGTCTTTTGCGATTCTGATATGTATGAATAATTTATTTCATTTTTTTAAACAAGTTATTTCGAACACCCTGTTATGTCTCCACAATTTTGCAATACGATATTACAAATTAAGCGAATTTCAGTTTTTGAGAATCTGTTATTTTATGTGATTAAATGTATACAACTTTGTCGGAAAATAAAGTGCTCTGTTTCTCATAGGAAACATTTGGTGGCACCAATTTTGTTTTAAATTGAATGGTACAACTTCACAAGTGTGATGTTAAGGAATAATAAAAAACAACTGCAATAAACTGAATCAGGCAGCAAGTAGTAGTAGTTTATTGGCGATAAGTGGATGGTATATTTACATTTCCAAAATAAACAGTGCCAGGACACCGCAAAAACCAGAACTGTTATCATATCAGGTTCCCTAGAAAACTAACAATAAAACATATTACAGTGAAAGAAAAATAAATAAGAGTTAAAAAACTGAGCATTTTGAGTGGCCAAATCACAATACGCTAAACATTCTAGGTTTTCAAACCTAGACTACAATGGCGATTCCCGACTTGTCATTTGAGGAGGACAGTCAAAAGAACAAGGTGCCAAAACTTTTTTTTCGCAAAGTTGATTGAAAAGCAAAGTTAATAGCAAACATGTCATTCAGTTCTCAAACTAGCTCCGCTTCTGGCGTTTGGGAGGGCGCTATATCTCTTGCAGGTGGATGTACTCCGAATTCCCCTCGTTGATCTACATCTCCCATACTATAACAACATCAATATTGCGTTGACAAGAAGGTCAGGACATTTGGTAATTGAACCGACTTTATTAGTTTTTTTTGAGAAAAGTTTTCTTCAAACTTTTATTTTCAACCGCATAAAGTGCATAAGATTCGCGTTGATGTGATCCACCTATACCCCCGATAATCTAGCTTAGTTTCGGCAGCCTTGTGTAATATGCTGTGCTATATTTTTGTTTAGAAGGTCAAAAATCTATTTGTTTTACGAGACCGTCCTAAAAATTCTGCGAAGCGAAGCATTATACATACAACCTACTCATGCTTTCAAAGACAAGGCCCAAATCCAATCTACTAAATGTGTATGAGGTTTAGTTTGCTTCTAATTTTATCTAAAGTTTACACCCTTGTGCAAATTTATTGAAACAAAATTTTTTTTTTCAATGGAAAATTTTATTCCATTATGATGCATATGCATCCATTATGATGTCTACTGTTAATGAAATGTCTGTATGTGATGTCTACTGCATGTCGACTGAACGTCTATGATGTCTACTAAAAAAAGTCAGTTTTATCAGTTTGCTGGTGCAATCAGATTATCAGCCGCTATTGCATCAGATTTGAGTAACCTTGTTTTGAATCATTGTAAAATAGTCTTAAGTCAACCGCTGTGCGAGATGGACCTGACACCCAGGAGACATACCGGTACGAAGATCATAACTTTACATGAACACACATATTGCTGCATTGTTTGATGTGAGTCTTGCAACTGTCAGCCGTGTCATCAATTTGAAACAGAATACTGGATCGTTTTCTCCAAAACGCACAGGAAAACCACTCCAAGAGACGATACAAAGTAAAAAAGATCCCCGCAAAACGAGCGACGCATTGAAGACGGATTTGAAGGAGAAGCATCCAAATCAGTTCCTTTGCAGTTCGCAGACGTCTCATCGCTGTTGATCGAAAAGCCAGAACACCAGTGACAAAACAGCTTTGAACCAAGGCAGTGCAAAAAAACAATATTAGTGTGCAGAAAAGTACAAATGTTGGACAAAGGAACAGTGGGAGAAATGTCGTTTTCCACAAGGATAGCATTTTCTTTGTACATAGTCAAGAGAAGTCAGCACGTTTGACTATCATCCGAAGAGAAGATTCGTCATTTCCATATAAATCATTTTGTTAAACACCCGCAGAAAAATGTTTTGGGGGTGCTTTAGTTGCGACGAAGGAATGATGCGATCGCCACAATATATTGAAGTTCTTCGAAGGAGACAAGTTGCTCCAGAGCTGGAAAATAGGTATCCTGGTGCTTCTGGGATTTTTCAGCATGATCTTGCCCCTTGCCAGACATCGAAAATGGTGAAAAATTTCATGACAGAATAAAATATATTTGATTGGTCCGGGAATTATCAGGACGAAAACCCATTGAGAATTGTGGCCCATACGCAAAAGCCTACTTTGTGCTGTAGACTGTACGACGATGGAAAAGCTCATTCAGGCGAAGATTCAAGTATGGTACAGGGATCGGAAAATCAGTGACTGCTCAAAACCAGCAGACTCTGCCAAATCACGGTGAATTGCTGATTAAAAATAGAAGTCATTTTCGTTACTGCTGTGCCAGCATGTGAAGTTTTGTAACAAACTACCAGGTAAAATAAAAACGAATCATGGTCGAGCTCATATTCGTTGCTTGTTTCAATTAATTTGCACTAGGGTGTACGACCTTAAAACCAAAGTTTTCTTTTAACAGCTGGTTTTTTTGCCGCCTTTTGGCAAAATTACAAGCGACTATTTTTGAATTGTGAAGCAATGTAACATCCTCTGTCGATTTGCTTTTCGAATCGAGACCGCACGATTATCATGTTGACACTAAATTGTGTATGTCGGGGCCAAGACCGAAATGGAGAACTGGTAAATATTATTGAGATTCTCAGCTTTCAGCTGAAGTTTTGAGAATCGCCATTGAGGCCATCAGAAACTGATTTGCAGAGCAGCTTCAATATTTGCAAGTAGCTTTGCTCATAGACCATCATGAATGTTGGTGTGGTTAATGTGCTAGGTGTGATAGTACAGCATTACTGGTGCATAAGTGGGAAGGTGCTTTTTTATTAATGGCTCAAGTACAACTATTTAAAATTGTTGTCACAATATTAGGTTTTACCGGCTTTATTGCAGTTTGGTTATGCTGCTTACAGTTGTAACTTCCTGCGCTCATTTTTTCTGAGCAAAAAAGTTCGAAAACGAAACTGTCACTTATAGAGCTGTTGTCACTGTCACATTCTGTCAAACTGTCATTTATGTCACTGTTATCACTAGGGCAACCAAAAGTCAAAATTTTTCTGCCTTCATTAAAGTTCATGAAACGTCCACAAACCAAATTTCATGCTCACACCATGAACGGCTCTAAGTTATTGGGTCAAAAAAAAGTCAAAATTTATCATTAGGTCAAAATTTGTCAGTAGGTCAAACTTTTCTTGCAGCACAGTCTTTACTCCTCATCGATATTTTATTGAAACGATAGCAGCAGATAATGACATGCTTTTGCAAGGTTAGTTGCAATTATGTAATAATAGTGGGTTTGTTGCGACTTCTGGCTTAATAATCTTGTTTTTCCCACTACCGGACGGTTGAATATTGTGTTGGCTTTACATGGTAAGGCAAGAAACGGTGGTCTCTTGGTTTGGTAAATGATCAATCCATTATGCATATAGTGTATCAACTTGTGATGTTCTCAGGCTTGACTCTACTGTAGTTATTAATGTACTAATCAATGTATCATCCTCAAGTTAAACAACCAATGTCTTCAAAATTTCGAATTACAGTGCATGAATACTTCTGAGTTAACCACAACACCTAAGGCTGAATTGTTTTGCAGTTGCAAATGCAGGAAATTTACAGGTCAACATAAAGTAAAAATCTGTAAATAGTAAAGTCAAAATTAAAAGTTTTTAGGTCAAAAAATTGGTTGCCGTAGTTATCACCTTATCAGAAAATCTTTTGTTTTGTGAAAAAATTTCAAAATGTCTCTAAAGTCGGTTGGACTAAAATCGATCGCTAACGGACGGAATCATAGTTTGACGAGAACAATGCGTCTCGTGTGTTTTCTTCATTGTTTCATTTATCTTTGCTCTTTAAACCCTGCGTGGAAGCAAAATCTGCGTCAATTCTGAACCATTCAGTGTGTGTTCATCCTGCGATAATTTGCAAAAAAATTTCTACTATTTACTGCCTTTTTCTTGGGTTTGTTGCGCACTGCCGCAAATGCAAGGTGATTAGGAATTTGACCCGCATGACTGCACTGTCTAAGTTATGACAGGTTTTAAGCAACGATAACTAAAGAAAATTGTTTTTCCGCGAAGATGAACCTCCATGCCTATAGTGAATCCTGAATGTGCAAAAAATGTATCATGTGTTTGACTAGCAAGCTGGTAATTTCGTCGAAAAGAGCGTGCTTAGGGGTACCTTGTTGTTCTGCTGCGGTGTGATTACTAGTTTTCATTTTATTTCATTCAGGTTAATGAATGGCATCACGTATGGCAATCCTGATTATACATATCGCTTGTTCATATCGGAAGTAAGCATATTGCACAAAGTTGTCTTTGATTGTCTCATTAGTCTATTTTGTAGATGATTCACCGATCATGCTGTTTTTCAGATTGATGCAGAACAAGCATACGCCATCAGTGGGAAATCCAATGTTGTTGGACTTTACTTCAAAAACACGAAAACCCTTACAAATTATGTTTTACGCTTTGAATATGATAAGCTACCAGAAGCACAAAATTTTCATTATGACATAGGTATGTTGATTATTATTGAATACGATATGAACGTTTGGTTTTGCGCGGGTAAGCAAATGCGATAATGCTTTTTATCCATCTTGTTGTTGGCCCAAACATATCGTTTTTGCGTTGGTACTTAGTTTTGTTCGATTTGCCAGTGTAGTGGAAGAATGAAGCACAACGCAGTGATGCTTTCGCGTTTTTTGGTGCATTTTCGGAGGCTCTAAAGTTTTTGCCAAAAATGATGATGTATCTTTATCTGTTTTCCGAAAAGATTACCTTTACGTGTATGTGGTATACAGAGATCAAAGAATGTCTTCTGCATGGATATTTTGTTTTTGGGATGACACTCTCTAGACATGCTTTTATTTCATATTTGAATTTTTTTTAATATTTCGTTTACTTATGGGTAATATCTTGTTCTAAATGCATTGTAGAAGAAGGTAATGTCAACATTTGTTAGGGGCATTACAGATTTATGCAGTTTCTAAGCATTCTAAACGCGATGGAGCAAAATCGTTGGTTGTGTGGTGCCGGCATCCACTGCAGATGTCCAGTGCAGGAAATGCAGGCTTTAATATCGGTTCTGCACTTTAGTAATGATACCTTTCCTTATGGCTTAGATCAGGGGTGGGGAACCTATTTACTATCACGGGCCGCATGAGTTGTGCATTATCGTTGGCGGGCCGCAAAATCAAACCCAGCTCAGGATACCATAAAATGCTATACGAGTCAGGAAAATAGGGTACAGTGCCACCCTTAATCTTGGGTCACGTGATATTCGTTTTTCCGGACCAAAATATTTTTTACTTCCCCATACGTCCATTGTTAATCACTTTCATAACAAAATTGTATCTGTACAGCGAAACACGTATCATACAAATTGTATGTACTGTTCCACCAAAAAGGGGATTTTTCAGAGGGGATTGTTTGTTTGTGCGTAGAAAACGTCATGCGCATGTTAGATCCAGTTTTTCTTCATATCAAGTCATGGCTTCAGAAGACTTCACATATAAAGTATCGGTCATATTTGGCCAAATACGTTTTCCACTTAAAATCGCATCGAAATGTGAAGGTAGTGAGTTACCCAAAGTTTACTACACATCAGGCAAGCATCTGCAGTATAGTACCCATATTTCCTATATATAGGTTTCAGGGTCATTTTTGTAAAATAACTGCGGCACCATTCCATTTGTCTCTGAAAATCAGGAAAAGTCATGGAAGCACAGGTTTCTAACATTTTCTAAGTATTTAAAATCAACCAAAAAAATGCCCCTGGGTGGTCTACCACCCTGGATTCCTGAATAGGGTTTCAATTTTATCCTGAAATTATACCTTTCTCTAAATATTAAGAAGAGTGGTCTCTCTTGACGTAATATCTAAGCCCTTGTATATCACGGAGCTTCGTTTTGACGCGATGTTGTGCTCTAACATGGGCAACGAAAATCTGATGTAGGCCATATCAAATGTTCACGCAGGCCGTATTTGGCCCGCAAGCCGCAGATTCCCCACCCCTGGTTCAGATGTTTACACGTTTCTTACGAGTTTTGTTTAATCTGATTTGAAGATGATTTTTTTGAACTCGCATGCAAGATGCACCGCGTTAACGCCAATTTCGATTTTTTGGTTTTAACCGGTGTTGAGGTTTGAAGAACGAAAGCTGAAACTGATTTGAAAAGGCCTTAGCGCGAAACAACTGCAGCATGGCTTTAATTTCCGGTGAACGTCTAAGCGGACCTAAAGGTATAGCGACAGTTGCTCTGCCGCCGTATATTCGTGTGTTGATGCAAGCCTAAACAAATGTAAGACTTCCGGAAGTGCAAATGGTCGGTATCATGCATGTTTAATCAATTCACAAATAACTTTCTGCTGCTTTTGCTGACCTCGGGCATTCTGTAAAAATACCGAAAAATCAAGCATTCCTATAAATAGTGCACAAGGAAGAAAATGATCCTGATGACGATAGTGAAAAGGTTCTAAACTTTGTGGTAGATGAGCTCGAAATTGATCAAAAGATTTACGTAGGGTGCATCGGCTAATGGCTATGACAAAAAAGAAGAATCCGCGCCCAGTTATTGCACATTGTTTGTGTCACATAGGAAGAAACGTTGTTTTTTGCAAACAAACGAAATCTTGAGGATATTGAAGCAAGACAGCAGGTGTTTGTCTGCGTGGGTCTTACCCAGGTGGAAAGTATGTGTTTCTGAAATTGTGAAAAAATTCTGTTCAGATATTTTCTTGCTGCATCCAAAATCGTAATCCAAAAGCCGAATTTGTTCCACTTGGACCAATTACAGCATACTGCACATGGGTGCTTAGTATCACCTTAGCTTGTTAGCGCCATTTACAGTATATGTGTGTTTATTTCTGTATTTCATTGTGCATGAGTGAGAAAACAATAAACAATTCAAAAACACGCTCAAAACAACTGTGTTTAGCTGGTGATAGCAATTTTTGGTAAAGCAAGTTCCTCAATTATTTGTATTCGCAAAGAATCTGGGCGAGGAAAATCCCATCACTGCAGCCGAACTCTTCCTAACCGTCAAAATACAGAAAGCTGGGAATACTGCAGGTTACCTCAAATGCTTACTTAAGCCATCAATAGAGGAGGATAGCGAACTGTGTGTCTTGTGGCATGGCATTGTGCAAGGGCACCGAATGATTGGCAAACTGGGTTCATCAACCCCATGTGAAGGGCAGAAAGCAATGCAACTACCACCGACGCATTTCTCTTCTTAGTCTTCCACGAAAAGTATATGCCAAGTGCCTTGAAGAGACATTCCGCGGAATAATTGCACCTAAGCTGGAGGATACCCAGGGCGATTTTCGTCCTGGCCGTGGCACTGCAGACACTCTGCAAGGAATTTTCGAGTATTCGGAAGATGTCTGCTCTTGTTTTGCCGACCTCGAAAAAGCGTACGACCGGGTTTCTCGTGGAAAGCTGTGACGAGTGTTGCGGTTGTGCGGTGTTGGCGGTCGCCTGTTTTTGGCCGTCAACTCACTGTACTCCTGTTCCGAAATTTATGTCCGTGCCGGAAGAGCTAAATCATAACCGTTCACTGTGTGTGTTGGGCTTTACAAGTGTGTGTGCCTTCACCACTCCTGTTCATAGTCTGTATGAATTGGATAGACCAGGGGTCCCAACTAATTTGTCAGAGGGCTACATACGCTGCTACACAATAGTTGGGGGGCTGGCATCTTACGTAATGTGGTTATTTCGATATATGTTACATTATGCCAAATCAACAAATATTTCGTGAATATATTACTTTTTCAAATTTGACAAAATATCTTTACGGTCGGATGAAACGGCCTAGTGGGCCGTTGTTTGGAGCCCCTGGGTTAGACCGCCACCGCCGAATCCGACGTGTTGTCACTGTTCGAAGCTGCATGATCAGCTGTATGTATTTTGCAAACGATTTGGTACTGCTTGCTTCCTCTATACTCTGCTGAAATTAGCGCTAAAATAAACCAGTTATAATGTCTCTCCAGAAACCCACGTCAGTGTCTGTTGAAAGCAGACAGTAATACTGTACACTGCAGCAGGTGGAGAAGTAGTTCAAGTACGTTGTGATGGTGGTATTCACGAATGGCGGAAGGCAGAACAAAGAGTTTGGTGCACGCATTGTTGAAGCAAACGCAGCATTATCGTTCTGTGGTCACAAAACGGAAGCGTTCAAACACTGCAAAATCGTCAGTTTTTGAATTGGTCTTTGCTCCGATCCTAATTTAAGATTGGTAACGACTGAATGAGTGCTATCTCAAGTATAAGCGGTAGAGATGGGATTTTTGCGAAAAGTTGCTGGCGTGACACTTTGCGACAAAGAACGTTGCTGCGAAATTCTTAATGCTCTGAATGTCGGGCTACTTTTCCGAACAGAGAGATCTCAGCTACGATGGTTCAGCCACGTCACCAGAAAGCCCCAGGAAAGATAGGTGAGGCGATTCCTGCTGGCTGCGCCCACGGGGAAGTGGCCCAGAATTCGACCAAGGATCGGATGGCCTGATAGCATTTCGACCCTGGTCCGGTCTTGGTATGGAGCTAGCAGAACTATCAAAGGTTGCTGTTGACCGTATTTCGAGTCCTAGGGCTGCTGCCCCACGACCTTCCCAGAGTTGCAGCAGGTGTGAAAATGAATTAATGATTTTCTGCAAGTCTGGCACGAAAGCGAAATCATTGAACTTTGCTCGCAAAGGACGAAACCCTGCAGCAGTTGGAGAAATTCAATTATACACTGAGTAACATTCACTGTGGTTAGTAGCGTAACTACAGGTTTGGGTCAAGGTGGGAAAACTAAGCTGTCGGGCGATCACTGGCCACCGTAGTGGGCCCAGTAGCCAACACTCATAAAAAGAGTTGATAAATGTTTGCGAATCCGGATGTGGATGGCAATACCAATACCAGAAAACACCCCGAAAAACTTTCTAAAAACGCCAAAAAACAACAACCTACTGAAAACCAAAAGAATATTTAAACCGAAATATAAGCTAAGTAGGGGCCCGGTTTTTACATTATTGTGCCAGGGGGCGGTTCGCACCTTGGCACTGGCTGTGGTAGGTGGGGATAATGGGATTTGAGTAAAGTCTTGTTCAGGGCTTTGTGAAGACTAATATTCGAATTAGATTTACTACCACAGATTGTGCTGAAATAAAATGCAATCAAGCTTTGAATGCATGAAATATTTTTCCTAGGAAAAACATGAGGCTAAATTTAAAAAGGCAGGGTCTGTTTGGGATGTGCGAAAAATATCGACTGTCTGTTCTACGCGAATTGGATTTTTTATGAAATGCCCATCTGGTGAACCACTTTGCCTGACTTGGAGTTTCATGGCTGAAACACGCTCGATTTTGACCACAGTTGAATCAACCGAACTGTCACAGTGTCGTCAATTTCGGAGATGGGAAAGATGTAAGACACGGCTGTTGGTTTACCGGTACTTGCAGGAAAGTCAGTGCTGTTGTGCGAGGATTCGTAATATCTTAAATCATTTCTGTAACAAGAAAAGAACTGGTGTAAACTTGCATTATTTAATAGTCGACTTATCATGGGTGCGAAGTATTTTTGATTGTCTTTGATTTCAGAAGGTTTACTGAAAATTCTGGCCACTGTTACAAAGCCAATGGGAGGTTTGCATTAATGCATTTATATCAGTGGTTCTCAAAAGTGGGCGGAATCGCCCACTTGGGGGCGATTTTGAGAGGCAAGGGGGCGATAGGGGTTCAAAGCAACACAAAGGGGGCGAAAATGCTCAACCACTAATCGATCATTGAGATAACTTCAGTAGCCTGCTAGTATGACTTGTTAGTTTCTTGCTAATTTTAATTTACTATGATAATAATCATTGGAGGTTGTTGCTAAAGCAATTTATCCTTTAAATTTTTACTCTGGATCGTCTATGTGGCCGGCTACAGTGTGGATTATTTTCGCAAGAATTCTGAGCGTAATATAAGCGTCGTAATATAGTTGCTTAGTTCAGCTATTTTATGGCTTGATTCAGGTATTTTATACTTCCTTTAAATAAAAATCTTTAAATTTCCTACCTTGTGTTTGCTTTATCAGGCTTGGGAAGCGAAAACGACGTGTCGAGGGTGAAAAGGGGGCGATGGAATAAAAAAGTTTGAGAAACACTAATTTGTATGAATATATTCTGATTTCTCGTGCAGCAAGAGTTCATTATGCAACCTCCCACCAACGCGCTGTTTGAAGTCTTGTTGGAGACTTCGATGGCTTGGTCTATGGATGATATTTTACTATCGCGCTTGGCCGAGATTCTAATTTCTCCCATAGAAGACTTTGTTCAAAAACCACTATATTTTGCCTTCGTTGTTTGAAGAAAGTTCGATGTAGCCTAGAGTTTGAACAGCATTGTACGTCGAGTAGCTATGAAATGCGAGGAACCAAACTTGGTACTTTAAAAAAATACTGTTTTTTTGCTACTAACATATTCGTAGCGGTTGCTACCAGATTTAATTTAAGTTTAATTAACGCCACTGATTTCGTTCGCATGTTGACTTTTTGCATTCTTGTCGTTGTACGTTACATTGCCTATTGTTTTTTTGTTATTGGTAAATTGCATGCAAGGTGGTTGAAAACATTGCCCTGAGGTAGCCTGCCTGAATAGGTGGACGAAACGTCGGGAAATGAAATGGGAAATGAAAGAAATAACGAAAAGAGCGACTTGATTTTCTTACTAAATACATTTGCGCTATAAGTAAAATAGGAAAAATATAAACAAATCTCATGAAACTAAAGAATGACAGCATGTTGAATGGAAACTGTTCTCTGATTTCTTCTCGAAACACGTTAGTGTGTTGTGTGTATAGATTTCGAAATTATTGGATCGCAGCGTAATCTGTTGTTCAAACACGTTTTCAGTTTCATGTCGTCGAAAAACTCCATTCAGCTATTGTCCTGCCGAGGGTTACCTTACGTCTGGTTTCGTCTTCATACAAAATCTGATTGACACGGCTATTGTCAAGGTATGCGTCTCACGTAAAACTTATCTTTTTTTGCAAAACAGTTTGTATCACTCGATTTAAAAAGGCTGTTGACCTAAGTTGAGCGCATTTATGACGTTGTTTATTCATTCATATTTTGACGAGTTTGCTTCTGGACCTGGACAGTTGCTTTTATCACCTTGTAAAGACACGGTGGGATTTTGTATTGATCATGGTTCGGTGGGCACAAATCAGTTGTTTGGTTGGTAGTTGTTCGAGTTGGCCAATTATCTTAGGAACCTTCATACCTTGTCAAAATTGACCACGAACACATTTACTGCAGCGTTATCACCATTTAGAAATTGCTAAACCTTCGCCCCAAATTGTTAAGTTCAAAATTGTTGCTAAAAATTATTGTGTAGTGATCATCTCCGTTGGGAATGCATTTCTGCACAAAATAATTGAGTGTTCGGAAAATTTTGAGATTGAAGCGTAGATGCCAGCGTAATAATGCATAGAAACTTAAAAATGTGCATTATAACTAAAAAACAAGCATTATAACGGATTTGTTTGTCACAATTGGCGCTCTTATACGTTGACTTGTGCGTTGCTTTTCTGCTTGCATCATGGAACATGCATATTGCCTGCAACCTTTAGCGTCTTTTTATATATTTGTAGGCCAGTCACAGAAATCACAGTTATACGGCGCCCAACGTATTTCTTCAGCGATTCCCGAGGGAATCTGGTTTCTCGAACATTGAAATATTCCAAGTTGTCAGTGCCGTCTACCTTGTCATATCGTTTTCGCCGTTTATGTCGTAAGTTTTCAAAAATTTCAAAACTTCGTTTATTTTGAAAAGTTCTTCTATGCTAGCAAAAGTCAGTGTAATGGGTTTTCCATGTATTTCACGCTATTGCAGAAAAACGATTTAGCTCTCTATCTGCTTGTAAAGTGTTTTATCCTAGTAAATTACCTTACAAGCAGATTTTGCTGCGTCGCTTTTGTGATGTCTTGTTGTTGAAACGCAGATATGTGCAGTCAGAATTATCGCAAAGTTATGAAAGCAGAGCGGGCCACGCTGACTCTTCGAAGGCTCAGCAGCAAACCCAGATCTTTTAAATAACTTTCTATTTCAGGTGATGCAAATGTTTACCCAAAACCAATACTCGATCGTTGTTTTTCTCTGCACAACCAGCACGGGGTTTCCTTCTTGTTTTGACAGCCATGACAGGACACAGAAAACTAGGTCAACGTTTTGCAGATTTAAGTTGTGAGCGAATTTAATCATGAACTCTTTTGAAGACCTCTCTTACTAACGCAGAGTAAAGGCTCGGAAACCCTTGCTATACATTGCAAAGGTCAAAGTTAATTTCTTACAACTTATCTATCGGCATAGATGTTGTAGATTAGGTCAGGACACTTGAGATCCTTCGGTGTGTCGGCACATTCCTGTCTTTTTGATCAACTACAAATTCATAAAGAAATGTATTCGAGTAATTTCCCTTTCCATTTAATAACGTGACTTTCTCAGGAGTTGTTTCGAACTCACTTGCTTGAGCAATCTAATCGATCGATACTTGTAAGATATTTCACATTCTTTGACAGTTGTACGCAAGCAAATGCAAGTTAAGCTAAACAAGGCATTCCGAAGAAACACGTTATGCCACAGAAGCTAACTTCTCTATGCATTGTAGTGTGACTGGGTCACCCCAATATTCCTTGAAACTTATGAAGCAAAAACAATGAGCACTCTTTGCAGTATCAAAAGTACCTATGAGGTTTGGAAAACACTGCTGCATCGGGTGTTTTCGTGTTTTTGCGCAACTGCGTTGTCCAAACATTGATGATGATGGTGTTGTTGTTACTTCCAGAATTCTCATGGTGATGGTTGTACACGAAAAGGAAAAGAAGATTCGCGAGGGAATGAAAATGATGGGTCTGGAAAGCGTGGCATTGTGGTAACGTTTGGTTGCGGAAAATTGTGCTTGTGGAAGTGCTGCGCAATGTGAGGATGTTGCTTGCCTATCTTTGGATGCTTTTAAGACACGAGGCCTGAAAAGAAAACAAAACGAAAAAATATATTTACGAGTAGCAAATTACCATACGCCCATATTTTCCTGTTGTACGTGATATTTTGTGTTGCGTTACATCATTTTCCACCAGCAACTTTACAATACTTTAGTGAAATTGTAGGCAATTGTCACTGAATAAATCTGGCTTTGGAATGTGCTAATAAATAAGGATGTCTGCAACTCCTAATGCGCCGTCCGATTGGAGTTTAATGTCGTGTGTTCTCCAAGGTTGAGATTTTTCGAAGCGAAAAGTACAATAATCTCTACGCTAACAAACCCGTTTCAAACTACCGATGATCCAACACTTTCAACGTTTTTATGGGTCAGTTTCGTTTCTTATGCGTCAGGAATTTTTACGCTAATGTCTACGAAATGTTCTACTTGATCAGAGGGCTCACGACTTTCTGTTGCAGGACCGCCTGGGGTTTGACATACGGCACAGTCGTGCTGCTGTTAACGGTAGTTATCACACTTCTTGCCAAGTTTGGACTCTTGTATGGCAACAGCAACTTCTTGATCATATTTCTAATCTTCTTTTTGTACGGACTAAGCATAGTAAGCAGCCCTGCTTTCTTTAATGTACCCGGTGCGTGCATTTATTAACGGAAAGTTCTCTTACAGGTATCATTCGGTTTCATGCTCACACCATTTTTTCGCAACGCGAAGGCGGCTGGCACCTTCGGCGGCTTGTTGTCTTTCGTTCTAGGCGGCCTGTCGATCATACCTATTTGGATTCCGACAAGCAATGGAGCGATGTGGGCGGTAAGCCTGCTTTCGCCTGCTGCGTTTGGTTCAGCAATTAGCCAGGTGATGCTTGGATAACGTTTCAGCTTGGGTGTACCGCGCTGCTTTACCATGAGAATCAGAAATCTACCGATGTTGCGCACAAATGTAAAGTCGCAGGATCTTTCTTCAACTTTGTGCTTCTCGGGTTAAAAAAATTGATTTCTTCAAACCATATTTGATTAACGCACAAAATGAAGTATGCATTGGACCAACGACGAACCCATGGGATTCGGTCTTAGCCAGGATAAAATTCACTGACCTAAGACCAAACATGTCGTGTGTGCGCAGTTACTTTCGAATCAATGGTAATTCCTTTTACGCGCAAAAATGAGCAATGTGTGGAGGAATGTGAATGCTTCGTTACCGTTGAAACGTGTGGATTTACGAACTCCCGTTTGTGGTGCTTGGAAAACCTGCAGCAGGCAGTAGAGAACTGGACAGTTGCATTTGTGCAAGTTAAATAAAAACTGTCAATTTCGATACACGTTCTTGTACACGTTCTATGTAGTATGTGAGTTTTTTTAAACCAAAGCTTTTGCCCTCTGAAATAGACCTTTCAAACAAAAAAAGGTAAAAACACCTCTTAAATTTGGTGTTTGGTACCATTTTGCCCCGCAAAAAGAAGATACATTTTTAAAAATTATATTTTCGAAGTTATGGTCATGAATGCCATTTTTTGTATAGAACCGTTTTTTTTCTAACGTGTTGCGTTTTCGTTCCATAGCTATTTGAATAAAAACCACGAATGTTTTTGGCTTGAACGGGTTTCCCCCAAACACACGTCACAATGATGTCACAAGTACGCGGAACATACCTCAAAAACGCGTTCCTGTCTCACCTTTCCGGCAAGGTCTTACACGTTGATGTAGCTGTAGTGGTTTGGGAGGTAAAACCAACCTATGTCCCTTGTGCGGGGCTTCAGGGGGGCTCTAAATCTTTGGGCCGCGTGCCCCTTGACGTCATCAAACCATCACGGAAAACGCCACACGCCGACTTGCTTCAACAAGCGGCGTTCCTGGTATAATAAGCGGCAAATTATCATGGGTCATCGTTATACCGTTTTAGCCAACACTGCTCTAATAAGCAGCGTGATCTATAAACTGGTGCTCTATCAAGCGGTGTTTTCTGTGCTAGAAAAGAAAATTTGTAACTTGACACTTTTCTTACAAAGCAGGCGCTCCCAAGCAATTTTCAGGCGACCCACATGTTGGGAAACACTGTGGGTGTGCGGTCAGCCACCAGCACAAGTTCGAAAGGGCGCCAGTAGATCAGCGAGAAACGTAGTTTTTGTTTTCACCTGTCACTTATACGTTGTTGACGTGGAATCACGTGAAAACTGAAGTTCCGTTGTCAAGGTTTTCCGTACCGTTTCACGAAAATGTTCCCATACTGAAAAGATCGTCGACTTCAATAGAAGTGTGTTGCTTTCAGATTTCCGTTTTGGAAGTTCTCGGTGGAGCAGACTTCAGCAACATTTGGCAAGGACCGGCACCGCTGGCCATTTCTTTAGTCATGTTGCTGGTGGATATTTTCCTCTATTTTGTGCTGACAGTCTATCTGGATCAAGTTGTTCCAGGTAATGTACAAACTGCTTATTTGTCAAATGAAGGAAGTTGAAATCATGGTCGTCGAAAGCACTCACAGAGAACTTCGCTTATGCCACTGGTTAGGGAATCGACATGTTCTTTTATCGCTGGGTATCATTTCTTTCTTTCATTGCCTGTGCTTACAGTTCATATGCGTTGTCGATGAATTGTCAGCCACGTTTGAGGTGGCATTTGCAGTTGTCGATCGATCAAAATTCTGAGCTCTTGAAACCTTTTCTACCTGTGACTTAACCAAAGGACAGCAGAGACGATGCTAGCAACTTCCAACTTGTTCGTTCATAACTAAAGCCGCTACGTGAAGATACAATACGATGTCAGCCCTGTCGACAATGCAGTTAAAAGGTGAAATCGGCTTCGACGAGAACATCAGTGAAAACCAAACCCTATAGGTTCCTTTTTGTTTGACATATGGTCTGTAGTTGGTATTTGCTTACCGTTGTCCATTGATGTATTTGTTTTATACACCTAATTGATGGTATTTTCGTGAAATCGTTTTAATCTTCAATTACGTCATAAAGTGACCTGGGACAAGGCTTGTTGTCTCACAAAGACCTTGCTCATAATTACATTTGAGGCTGGTGTCAAAAAGATGCACACTATTACGGGCAAGGTGGTAATGGTAACATGCAAGCTCCGTATCGAGGTGCATATGCTAGCTTGCAAGCGGGGGAAAGATTTTGCATCAGTTTTGAAAAGAAAGTAGCTGCAGAGTGGAGTGTGAGGACGACGCTCTGATCGCGTTTTGAAAGACTTGTTCTTAGGTGCTGTTTAAATTTATTTAGCTTCAATTACAGTAGCTCGTTTTTTATCGTACTTTAGGTTAGTTTAATGTTGTTTGCTCGCTGAAAGTTTGCCAAAACATCGTCACCTGAAGTTACTGCCGTTTTTCTGCTTCAGGCGAATACGGCCAGCGACGCTCCCCCCTGTTCTTCATGCAGCCTTCGTTTTGGTGTCCCGCTAAGCCTTCGCCATTCTCCGATCTGGGTCACAAAGAATCGGCTTTTTTTAATTTGGGAGATTGCGAAACGGTTTCAGACGAGCTCGTAGGCAAGGAAGCCATTCGGTGAGTTCAGTTTGAAATCAAAAAGTGTCGCATTCTGTTGCGTCGTTTAAGTTCATCAGTATCATGTGATTCTACCCTTTCATCCTACTGAAAACACAACACCAAGCTGGTCACTGGTCCTTCCTGAAAAAAGCTTTCCGCGATTCCTTCAAATAAATTTTCAATATATCTGGTAGTAGCTGTACGTTACCCTCACAAACTAAATCCATGCCTGCTCGTGGTCCAAGCGCTGTGCTGGCCTTATTGGTGATGGCTCTTCAAGCTTTTTGATCCGCTTATACCTTGCACTAAATTACCGTCTTTGCCTCTTTTTGTTGCAAGTTTTAAGTTTTTTTTTCAAGTAAACCTCAACAAATGCAGTACATCTTGTGTGGGCCGATCAAAAAGTTTGACTGTTCGAACCACTTACTGAAGTAAGAATAAAATCATGTTAAGGGACGTACGACTGGGCGTGTGTTGTGTGACGTACAAATGGTCTGTATATCCTTTTCAGTCGGTTTGCAGCAGGATGTTGGTTTATTTTTACAAAGAATGTTGCCTTAAACGATGAAAATACCGATTGTTGTGATTTCACCGATTCTCTCGTGTTGTTTCATCGAACCCTGAACTGTGCCGCGCAGAATCCACAGCATCACGAAGATTTTCGGATCTGACGGAATTTGCGCCCCGCAGTCGACGCCCACGACCGCTGTGAAAAATTTCAGTCTGGATATTTACGAAGGACAAATCACGGCCTTGCTGGGACACAACGGAGCCGGGAAAACCACGTTGTGCAACATTTTGACCGGTACCGGTGTTCGATTGTATGTGACTCACATCTTATAACGATTCGTGAGTTTTACACAAATGCCTTTGTTGTTTTTTTGTTTTTATCGTGTCTGTAGGCTGGGACATAGGCACTAGCGTTTTTACCGCATTCCTGGCGCAATTTCCAACGATATCAGTTTTAATTTTGCATGTTTCTGTTTTCATGAGATGAAGCCCAGTGCAACAACACACCGAGTAGCTTTCTGGAAGCGAATCTTTGCTAATAGGCCCGTTTTCGAAAATTTGTCTGACGGACTTCTTATCCATAGGCTTGGACCTGATATATCACGTTGCTTTTCTGTTAATGCGCAGAATAAAACTTATTAACCGCATCATCTAAGCTATCGGGCATTTTGCCTGTTTGATGAAGTTTGGGTTTTATTTGTTTCAATCACATTGTTTTGGCCGCATCATGAACCACGGCACGAAAGCTCGCCAGAAATCCTATTCCATCGCCATGGTGGTTGATCTGCAGACAAGCACCATTTTTACATGTATGTCTTACTTGTCCAGAATCTTTTCAGATTTCGGTGTGTGCCAACGCTGGGCCAATTTTTGCAGCCTCTCAAAAGGCTCTAGGCAATTTCTTGACGTGTTTTCGTACCAGGCTAGCCTACGGTTTACTTGTGTCACGTCCCCATTTTCCGGATGTATACTTGCAGCTCACGTGCTAAGGTTTCGCTTTACAGCGTGTGTCAAACAGTATTATAAGTCAATTAACCTTCTAAGTACTATGCATGGGTCGGAAACCTACGGCACGCGCGCCACACTAGGCACACAGAAGCTCAAAGTTTTACATATACTCTTTTTTAATGATTCACAAAGAAGGTATATTGACGTTGACTTACATCAGTGGTGCTCAAACCGTGGCCCGCGGGCCACATGTGGCCGGCAAGGCCCTCTGGAGTGGCCCGCGAAGCAATTTTCATTGGAAAGAAAGCTTAACACTTTAATCGTTTAAGAGAATTTTTTAAAGAAATTTTATTGAGATTATTAATTCTTGTGGCCCGCGAAGGGTTTCTGAAAGACAAATGTGGCCCTCGAGCCAAAAAGTTTGAGCACCACTGACTTACATAAAGTATGTTGCTGACACGCTGAGTAGTTTGAAACTTTAAGTCGGCGCACAGTTGGCAAACGGTTTCCGACCGCTGGACAAAAGAGTCTTATGTCAAAAGTCAAAAACTTGTGCTGAAACACGCTCTTACCCGGACAGCAGAACAGAAATCAGACTCCACAACTTGAGACTTCGTGCAATGCGGCCTACTAGAAACGCCTACCTACATCAAGTTACCTATTTCGTTGTTTTGTGGACCATGTGTCTGAGCCAAACACCTAAGTACAAATAAATAAATAAAGACTCAAAAGCACAAAAGTATATAAATAAAGCGACCTTAATTATTTTTTAGGTGAAAACGCAAAAATATATTTATAAAATTTGCAAAAACTTATCCTCCAATGAGCCCGCTCATCTGGAAAGATCGCGGCTTATTTAAATCATTCATGAGGACAAACTTTGCTGAATTTCAGAAAAATTAGAAAAACCTTAGACGAATGTTTGGTATCGCAAAGATGTGGGGAAAATAGATTTTAAATAGGTCTTACTTCCATCGCAACTTCAGGAACAGTTTCAACTCAGTCATTTGCCGCAGCTGCAACAGTTGTTTAGTTTAAGTCTTGAATCAAACGAAACAAGTTCCGCGAAAGCATTCCACACGTCTCAAGTCCACAAACGTTTTTGGAGGTATGTTTGTTTTGTTTTCCCACGTCTGAAAAATCACTGCTGTTATAGCATCTTATTGGTTTGTTGCCTTTTTTTAGGTTTCGTAGACGCCACGAGCGGATTTGCTTCCGCTTACGGTTATGACGTATCGAACGCCGCCACGATGTCTAAGATACGTCAGATGACCGGGGTATGCCCCCAACTCGATATACTGCTTGATGTCTTGTCTGTTCAGGAACACCTCGAACTGTTTTCCGGAATTAAAGGTTTTCCGAAGCAAAGCGAAAAAGATGAGGTGGGTTTTTGTGATTTCGTGACCTTGTGAGAAAGTGTGCACTGGCCATCGCTGGTCTGTAAAGCCTAGCCGAACTGCCTGAAAGAAGCAGATCGGTGGTTTTGAGAATGATGATTTTTTGGTTTCCTTCATGTTTTACTTGTACGCAGATCGAGCGCGTCATAACGTTGGTCGGATTGGAAACACAGCGCGACACTTATGCGAAGAAGTTGTCCGGAGGCCAAAAACGCAAACTTTCTGTTGGCATTGCTATTTTGGGCGATCCGAAAGTGAGTTTTATTTTTAATCTGCAGTTGTTCTGTTTAATCACTCAAATATATACATAGTCTTTATTAATAGATATTAATTCTCGACGAACCAACAGCCGGAATGGACCCGTTCTCCAGAAACAACTTATGGGATGTTCTTCGCTCGAGGAAAGAAGGCAGAGTGACGCTGCTGACGACGCATTTCATGGATGAAGCAGATATATTGGCAGGTGATTTAAAGTTAACTGTGCCGTGTTGGTGTAACTCAGATAACGTTGTCGTCGTTATCGATTATTCCCCTATGCGATTTTCTGAAAAAATCGGTTAGCTGGAGTGACAATTCATCGCAAATGAACTCTTGGTGTGCATTTGCGTATAGCCTTATGGGTGATCATGTCAGCCAAGAAAATACTGCCTTTGTGTACGATCACATTTCTTTTGGACTTGAAATATGTGTTATGCTAGCAAGTGAATTCCGGTTTGTTTTTAACACTGCTATAGTCTCTTCTGTTAAGCTTTGTGCTTATAGAAGAGTATGATGTTGTTTGTCGGGCTCAGGTGTATCCGTCGCCTGTGTTATTTTATGAACCCATTTTATGTTAGTGGCAGTGGGAAAATACTGTATTTTAATTATTTTCACAATATCGTACACGTGCTGCAAAACATTTGCTGAATGCATTTGCTAAAGCAAATATAGACTGTAGTCTTAGGCACCACGGAAGTTGAGGCACCACGGAAGGGTGTGATACAGTTCGTGTACAGCTTGTTTAAAAATATTTTGCGTTATTGCTGTCGTGAGCTATGCTCTTTAGCAAACTTGCATTCGTATCGAAAACGTGATTATTTCTGTTAAAGGGCATAGATACGAGACGTACCAGTAACTAACGGAAAAGAAGTAGAGTATTTAGTGAGCTTGGTCTGAATTTCAATATAGTTTGTGATTTGTTTTCAATTGCTCAACTTTCTGGTACATTTAAATGTTGCTGTAGAATTATCGCCGTGAACTGACGGAAATTTTCGGGCAAATTGAACGATGCCATTAGCTGCATATTGTGATTCTTGTGTGATGCTGTAATTTTGATTGTTTTTTAATGCACCTCGCATATTTTAACGAACAACTTGTGTCTTTAATCTGTTTAAAGCGTTTGCTTTATTAGACCACGGCGAGTTTTCTGTCATGTGTTTTCGGGATTTGCAAGCATTTATTCATTGACAGCGAAAAAATAATTGGACGCATTTTACGTCCCACACCTCGGACGCTGCACTTTGTTTTTCAGACCGCAAAGCGATCATCAGTTGTGGTCGTCTGCGATGCGTCGGATCGTCTTTATACCTAAAGAACAAGTTTGGAGCTGGCTACCACCTTGGGTGAGCGTTTACGGGTGAAATTTGTGTTGGACATAGTTTCCATAACATCGGACATTGGGTCACACGTCATCGCAATTATCAGGATCGCAGTAGCTTTAATGGTTTGCGTCGCAATCATCAAACCAAGAAATACAACTTGGGCAAATATCAGTCTTTTTTCTGTGTATATGGCATGCAGCAAGTCGGGCCGCACATGATGAGTGAGCGGTGGTAT
>Ga0210059_1002300_pt1 | contig 29829 bp, 20 predicted proteins | sample Ectturendosymbi2_FD_188042 | JGI IMG/M metagenome (GOLD analysis project Ga0210059, IMG submission 188042) | Ecteinascidia turbinata endosymbiont from Florida, USA - Sample 2 (SPAdes) (version 2) | ecosystem: Host-associated > Tunicates > Ascidians > Unclassified | place: Key West, Florida...
CAATTACTGGGCAACATGTTTGTCTTATAAAAGCTATATGTATGTGTATCGCTGAACATGCATATTTCTTTACCATCCGTCGTTTGCCGAATGACGGGCATGCGAGCTAAAATGTTTAACTTGGAACCAATTCAGTACTTTTGATTTATTTATCATTTCTGCATTTGTCTAAAATTGCCCAGCCAAGACAGAGACTTTCATTGTCCTTAGAGATATTAACGTTCGAAATGGTTTTGAAATAATTGTTTTCACAAAGGCATCAGCAAGAATGGGTTTTCAAACATACAGAGATTAAAACTTTGCAAGATTTGTTAAAATGATTCCATTTTTTAATATTTAATGAATGAAACATGCTTTCAAATGGATATAGGAATATGTAATCGCGATTTTAGCATGCGGTGTCTGAAAGTTATGAAACATCATGACAATTTCTTTCAAACAAAAATTCCCACATATATTTTTTTCATCAGATTTAACCACATTACTTATTCCTCTTCAGACACCTAAAATGGCACCAACAGCAACGTGCAACAGCAGTTCGTGATGGATTATTATTACAAAGGTGGTTTAATAAAGCGAATATGAAAAACACAATCGTACTTTATATTTGGAATCATTACATTACAACCAAAGTCACGTTGGCTGGGTATAAACGGCAAAGTATTAGCTTTTACAGGCACACAATACCCCTGGCACAGCAATACCTGAATAACTGGAAGGATCCGTGAACTGAAACCACTTGCCCTCGATGGTGCCCCACACCCAGTAGCTTGTAACACCATTTCGAGTGCTACCCGAGTAACTGGATCGCCCGGATGATGTGAAAACAAGCACTTGACCGCCATTGTCTGAAAAAATGTTAAAGAAGACATGATGCAGTTTTTGTGTTCAACAGCTGATTGAGGTTTAACAGTGTTAGCGCTCTTAGTTGTCACGCGTTTGCTGATGGGCAATTACGTTTGAAGCATGTTGTGTTCGCTCATCTTTTGTTTAATAATCTTGTGCGTTAAGAGCTGAGAAAATTTTGCATACAGCGCTTTTTGTATATATATTCAAATTAAACAAACAACGAGCAATCGCGCAGAAGTAGATTTGTTTTTCCTGCAACAAAAAGCAATAAACAGTTTGAAAACATATCAGCAAGGTATAAATTCCTCAGATTTGAATTTAAATTTGCCGTTTTTTCGGAACAACCAGAGCTTGGCCTTTCAAAGCAAAGCCGAAAACGTTAATCAGTTTATCGTTACGTCCACATGCTGTGACTAGCCTTACGAGTGAAAGCACTTCCCAGGGATGTGTTGAAGTTTGCAAAACTCAAAACAAATTGGTTTTGTCATAGATGAAAGAGCAGGGAAATTTTGGGGGATGAGAACATTTTATTCCCGAATTTCCCCAAACCTGCCCGAAAAACGTTTGTGTGAATATTTTCACTTCCAAAGATCATGGATAACTTTCTTTGGGCTGACCATGAGAAAATAGTCTTCATGTGATTGTGGAAATGCTGCTACTTCACTATATAAATGTGATGTCTTAACAATTCGTTGCACAAAGCGTAAAGATTAAGGCATACAGAGCTATTCGTCAGAACCACACAATTGCGACTTTTATGAAATGTACGAGTGAATTCGTGTACGATCAACAAAATAGAACATTTTTATACTTACTCGAAATAACTCCAGCATGTATGGCAGCTTTGCAAACATGAGAATGATATGTATAGACGTCTGTACCCCACACGTAACCAGAGGAACTGCACCCAGCTGGGCAATGTATAATAAACTGAGATGACGTTTCATTTTCGGCAGTCTTGCGACACAGATCTGTACGAAGTACGTTGTTTTACGCACATTCCAAATTTGTACAAATATTAATGAATATCATACATTTTTTAAATTCTAGTTTGACTCACCTCGTGACCTTTTCTGACACTAATGCAAATACGACAAATTTGCTAATGTTGCAACGTTTGAACCAAGAGGTGATTGAAAGTAGTAAACTGAGGTTCAGGCGAGTGCATGATTTTATTCAAAATTGACAAATTTTTTGTCGATGTTGAGTGTAAATGGATAGTTATTTCATTTCCCTGCAGTTTATGCTCGAAAGGGAGGTTAGATTCACTCCAAACACTGCATACAAAGAAAGTTTTCTTAACTTGCTATTATGGAGGTAGTGTATGGGTTTTCCTGAAAGAAATGGCAAAGTGGTCAACGTTTCCTATTGGCAAGGATATCTTCGAGAGCTTTTTTGAAGGTGGAAATAAGGCCAATGCTATGTCACAGTGACCTTCTCACCAACAAGAAAAAAACTCAGTTATCTTTGTGCAGCGTAAACTTCGAAAGGATAACAATATTAGTACAGGTGTCAAGCAAAATTTCTGATTTGCGAAATTTCTGACTTCACGCCATGTGCGCATGCACAGAATAATATTCTACTTATCAAATACGCTGAGAAAACTGATGATTAGGGTTTATGGTTTGGTGTTTAGGTAAGTGTGTCGGGTTAGGGTATTGATCAGGGTAAGAAAATGAAAAATAATTGATATCTGAGACTAAGTCCAATATTTTTCAGTGGTTATAGTTTTTCCCGTTCTGTGCCTTGTGGGTGTCTGGCATCTAACCAAAAAGTTTTATTTTCACAAAAATATCAATAAAGTAATTGCCAAACTTTATTCCTTTGCTCTCAGAAGCAAAATAGCTGAAAAGCAATAATACGTCAGAAATTTCGCTCGACACTGGAATAAGTTGTTATTATCGTTGATTTTAGGCGCAGTACATCGGTTGGAATTATCCACTTCGAAGAAAATATTTCTTCCCACTTGTTCAAAGCAAGGTGCTTGTAGTCTGTTAATATTTGCACATTTATAATAGGGTCTTTTGTAGGTTATCATTGCCTTTGGATTTAAGTTTCTTTCCCTCTCCCTGTTAAAGCTAGCAGGTGAAAGAAGATGTAGCCCAAACCTCTGGGTTATCTCTCTTGTCGCATTTTGGGGGAACGTAGCCTTTCTTTCAAATTGATGCCTTTGCTATCATGTCTTTATTCATTTCCAAAGGGACGTTTGAGCAAATCGCTCTTTCTTTGAGTCGGTTTAATCTGCTGAGGTAGTTTTCTTTCATTTGTTTAAGAAGCCTCAATCTTATTACTTCTCTGAATAAGATTGGCTTGAATTTTGACTTGAGTGGTGTGATTTCCCATTAATGAACTGCCTTCCCTCTGCTGTGGGTTTTGCGAAGTCTTTAGTAACAAAACTAAAATCTTCGTCAGTAGTTATGCAATGATTAACGTCTAGGAATTCAACTTCATCTTTTTGATCGGATGTGCACGCTTGGCGAAACGTTAGTTCCAAACCACATAAATCTGCGGAAACGTTCTGCCCCACACAGCACACCAGCAATCGGATGTAGAATGTAATGTACAGCACTGTTTGCCAGTGAGACAGAGTCGTTATCATTGTTTACAATTCTGTTTTTTAGGTTATATAACTGGTCTCCATATTGGGTGACAACATTGCTAAGGAAAATTTTGTTCAGTTTGACACTGATTTTTCGGGCTTTGGTGTTGAAGTTTGGAATGCTTCTCCAATGCATATTCAAGGGTCATTGCTACCGTGTCTCTGCAGAAGCTTGGGTAAAGTGCTTTCACACTTTGCCGCTACAATGTAAGACACTAGTTTTTGCTTCATAGTTTCTCAGGTTATGGTAAGGCGGTCTTTCCAGCTGAACAGGTCTCCACTGTTTCGACGGCTGTCTTGACAAAATTCATCTGGCCAGTTTTTGCAAAAGATTTCAGTATCAATTGCACTAATAGGTTTCTGCACTAATAGTTTTTGCACAGTCTGCACTAATAGCTTTCAGTATCAATTCCAGAAATGCAGTAATGCGTGAGGCCTCAGGGTGATGGTGATTTGGAAACAGAACAACTAAAAATTGATAACAATCGATCATAGTACTGTGAATGGGTAAGTTGATAAGGTTTTGTCTTTTAGGGGTGTGATAGACTGTTTCAATGTGTTTCTTGTTGCTATTCATTGTTTTCAGAGGAAAACCAGTCACGTTTTGAAATATGCGCAACAGTTGCTGTGTTTCAGTGGCGCTCATTGTGGGTAGTTTTAGCACTTTTCAGGGAAACGTAAAATCAACGCCTGTTGTTGAAAGCCTGAAAATAGGAACTTTTCCTACCCTCAACGGCTACCATCCCTTAAATGCTTTTTGTCGGTAACCAAAATTTTCACATGATGCTGCACGACTTTTGATATGTTACGATGAGCTGTAAAAGTACAGCAGCAATCCAGCTGTTAATAACAAAAATGAGATTTTCCTTGTTACAAATCCTTTGCCTTTCGGAAATACAGTTGCTCATTTGCCGAACTGCATGCAGCTTCGCAGACTGACTGATGTTGAAACGTCATTTCGTGGCGGCAAACAGCCAAGACCACAGTAACAGTGTGTTCGCAATTTAACAACCTGAGTTTGTCTAAGAAAATCTAAAATCTGTTTGTTTTTAGTGTGGGACAGAGACGTTTTTGCAAACCTCCCGTTGTACGTGAATGTCAACCGCTCAGGTTTCTACGAAAGTACAACTTTAATGTGTGGTATCTTGGTTGAAAAATTAACTCAATGGTGTTTATTGCTATTTCTGAGTTTTTTTTCAGGGAATGTCAAAAAGAAGTATTAGCGTTTGTAGCAAGCAACTTTGTCAAATAAATTTCCATATTCTCAAACGGAGCAGCCATTCTTATTGCGGACAACATAGCCACAAACATCGAATACATTATTTTTATTCAACGTTTCAGCTTAGTCACAAGCAATCATCAGGTATATAAACAAAATACAACAGTGAAAAAAAGTAAAGAGCAGTCATCTATTCCGTACTGCTATTTAATACATAATGGTTTCTATGAAGTAATAAAGTAAGAATCTGATGTACTTAATTTATATTACTGATGAAAGCTTATGACTAAGCTGAAACGTTAAATAAAATAATGTGTTCGATATTTGCAGCTCTATTTTTCGCATATACGTATATGCAGCAACTCAGTGCATTGCTTACCGAAGCAGCCGTTTTTATACTGTTCTGACAAAGGTGTTAATGAAAGTGTGGTTTGTGTTTACCGAAACATTTTCTAGTCAGTTTCACCAAAAATATAGACTGGTTTATTTCGTATGGCTGTCGCAAGGAGACAAAAAAAATAGATTTGTTGAAAATTTATGGAACGTTGTTTCGCCTTTACCGCTTTTATGGGCGACGTTATCCTGTTATTACAGAAAGAGAGTATGTCGCAATTTTTTTGCTTACGTCGTCAGCCAATAACGAAAGCATCAAGGTGAATTTCCAGAGTAACTTAACACGCAGATGTTTGTTAGCGCTAACACATAATACCTTTATCAAATAATTTGGAAAACCACTCCAAAGTTATAAAACGTTGAAAAACAAACAAGATTCAATGATCTTTGCAAACAATAGGATCGAAGCAAAAACTATAGAAACTTAACAGTGTAATGTTAAACATTTAATGCTGATCATAATTTGCCACTTTTCCGGTGCCCAGGCCAGACGCTTGTTTTACAAATGCTTCAGACGTTTCTGTGGCGCTTGGGGTTCATTCGCAGAGTTTTAAATTGATCCCAACACCCATGATTTTCTCCAACAGTTGCAGCCAGGTACTTTAAAGCAGGATAATCTGTTGAATTTTTCCGCCTCTTTCAATATTTTTTGTGTCCCTGCTTACTGCGGCAAAAACCATTGTGAAACTTTGTCGTGACACCTCGTGTCCTCAGTATTTTACCAGCCGCGTGGTGAGGCGTTAACTGACCGTGGAACTTGGGAATGAATTTGTCGTGATCTTCCGGAAAAACAAGGCAGTTTTTACTGTTTACGTTTTCACCTAATTCGTTCTTCACGTGTACACAAGTTTGCGTGGAACTGCAGCTGTGTTGCGTGAATGATTGTTGGTTGCGGAGGCTAAATGTGAGGCCAGTTTGCTACATAATTAGTTAAACAATTATTCTTAGAGATTGATATTACAGAAGCATAAAAACATATTTAACAAAGAAAAAGTAAAGGGCAATTACACTTACTTTCACCCAAGACAATGGCACTGAATTTGAATAGGTATAAGGTAAACAAAACAAGGTATGATGTTTCCTTCAACAACTGACGAAAACCAATATGAAAATAGACGATCATCTGCGATGAAAAATAAAAATACAATTTATTTCAAAATTGTAAACACTACAGGTAAACGGGGTTGGTAGTTTTGGCATGATGTGAATCGTAGCAAATGCGTTAAACGTTCAGGTTCAAATCATCAATAGAAACACGCTCACTAGCAACGAAAAAAACAATTGTTTGAGTTTCAAACATAAAGAACATAATGAATTTTGAAATGTTAGATTTTTAAGCATTGATTACAATTGCATTTTGTCAGTTTACTAGCACGATGTTTAACAAAACGCATGCATTCGTGACATTTGATATGTTCTGATATGTTCTTTCACATTGAGTCAGAAAATGTGAGTTTAGCTTTTGGTCACATGAGTAGCTTGAATATTACAAAATAAGGATGAGACGGAAACGAAGCTATTCCCAACGAATAGAAATTACAAACTTTCAAACAGACTATAAATCCGAATAAGAGTCGTCATGCAGTGAAGGCCGGAAACAGACAGAGTCCTTTGGTGGTTGGACTGGGTCCGGGCAGTTTTTGTTCATGCGCTGCTTTACGGTTAAAGTTAGTAAAATTTCAAATGATAGACTATCGCGTGCTCATGTTAAGTTTAAAAATGAATGACCGTGAAATGCACAATTATTGTTTAACAAACAAATATCTGTTGGCCATTTGCGTACAGATCCGCTTTCTACTTATGCCGCAAGGACATGTCTTGCCTCACAATGTGGATGAATCAATTCTCTAGCTGGAAATGCAGAAGGTATATTAGCTTTCCTTACAGAATGCACTTGCTACTTAACTTTCATCTCTTGTGCCAATAGTCAAATGTATTCCGGAAATCACTCCTCGTTTGAATCAAAAGTTTGAAAGTTTTGATAATTCAGTCCACTCAGTTGATTCGTGCAGTTGAAACAAATTTGTAACTAATTGCACTGCTTAAAACAAGATGATTCTTTTACGTAACCGCGATGCATTTAATTGTCGTGGTTGCAAATGAAAGAACTACAGTACATTGTTTACTTTTACATTTAACGTCTTTCACATGTGCTTTTTCAGGTGAAGTCTTCAAATTTATCGCAGGAAATATCTGAAATCACTGTCAGTCAACCGACCGCATACAGCGTATTAACAAGTAATTTCTGGTAGATCTGTACCTGTCTTGTCACTGAGCCGTAATTTCAAGATTGCAATGTCTACAAATTGTGAACCCTCGACAATTCTCATTTCTGGCAAAGGTTTCGTAACCCATGTATTATCATGTTTGTTCCTGTGGCTTTCATGGATTGTGCAATCTCTCTCAACTGTTCTTAACATTCCTGTTCTTGGTCGTCCAGTAGAAGCACTGGCTGAGTTAATTTTGTCAATCTAGGGGCATGTGTTTCAATCTAGGGCTATGAGGAAGGAGTGCGGACGTGTCTTTGCTAATATGAGTTGCAAGGTCGCATTTAGTTCTATGCAACAGTGCAGGCTTTGTTTAAATCCCCGCAGCAACGGAGAGGCATTTGGTGGCAGTGCCCCCACAAATTTTTGAGCCATCCAGAATTTGTTGTGTCTAGAAACATTTGTTCCAAACACATATACTAAAAATAAAAATCTCGCCACTCTAAAAAGGGAATTTCCCTCTCAAACCTTGAAACCTGACGACGGGCCTGCTTTGTTACGTTCCATCTTTTCCAATGTTTAATCATTATTGCACATTCTAGTTTTTATAGACGAGTTAGATAGTAGTTTGCCATTGAGCTAAACCGCACATTGAATTCGCACTGCCTTTGCCACATTTAAATTGATGGTTTGTCAAAATCACGCGGTAACTTTAGAGAAGCGCAGAAAAGGTTAAAAGAACAAAGGAAAAGCTTTCAAGTCACTGGAAGTTCACTTGTCTCGTGGGATAGACAATGCGATAGAAGTTTAACCGGTTGTTCTGCTGAGGATGACGCAGTAAAAAACTGCATCCTACAATCCAACTGCAATAGAGAGAGGCTTAAGAAAATGTATCGGGGTGCACTCCTTTAGAAATTGAAATCAATCTTCTTGTAAAAGTAGAATACACCATTCAAACAAAAGGCCTGTTTCTTTTGGCTTTCTACAGTGATGGCTCCATTATTGCTGTTCCAATTCTAGTCTCGACCTTTCATCCAGGTCCTTCAGTTAATTTGATGATGTCAAAAGAGTTAATTATAATGTTCCGGAAGATGTTCTTCCGAAGAAACCAACCTTTTGTTAATTCTCAAAATGTTGCTTTTGTCAACAGATTTCAAACTAAAGATTATGAAGACTCTATGAGGCTTTCCACTGCGTTTTGTTTCCGTTTGATCATGTTCACCTTCCAGAGTCCGTGAAGTGCGGTAGGCCGATTTAAAATAAAGTCCCAAACAAGGCCGGCGCTGGCAAGTGCGGGGTCCTGTTTGAAACATTTTTGCGGTGCCCCACTCAGTGTTGTGGAGATATTATTGAGGGGTGGCGTAATGATAGAAAGTGGTGATGTTAGAAAAGTGGGGCCCGAAGGGTGACGCCAAGACCCCTCCAGAAGAGACTTCAATGGACAGTGCCGTAAAATCTAATAAATCAAAAAATTACAACCCCAAAAGTTTGAATTAGTAACAAATGATTATATTTTTCCAGATCAGGAGTACTAACCATGGATGACCTACCGCTTCACCGTTGGTGGTATTCTTTCACCGTAAAACTTAGAAAACCGTGTGCCATCATTTTCGTTTATGGGGAAAATTTCTATTATGATTGCAGGCGGTCCTATTCGGGCTAAATAGTCCCAGGTTAGCCCCTAACATTCTGACTAATGACATCTGGGTAAGTCGTAGGATGATTTCTTCATCCAAATTTTGAATAAACGTGCACGTATGCTTCACATGCACCATCCTCCGAAGTTCCTTTCTCTGTCAGAATCAACACCTTCGAAACAACCTATATCACTTCCCATACATAAACTTCATCTTTGACTATCTGGCATAACATGACGTGGCTGGATGCCTACTACGTTGTCGCCATCTTCAATGTGGTGTCGGATTCAGGATATACCCTCAGTGGCTGAAAAGTACATGACCAGCACTCCTTTCTTGTTTTATGCTTTGGTCTTATTTTGGCTTAGCTTCTGGCCTCTTTTGGCGGGGCCACTTTGAGAAGGCCGCGTTTAGCGGAACATTGACAGATTTATTTGGCAGTACTGAGTTCAGTGCACCAGATGCACGCTTCAAGACAACGAACGCAGGTCACCCAAAAAACGTAGAGGGTATCCAGACAGGTAAACTAGCGGAGGGCCGCACCTTCCTTTTTGATCGCAAAATAAATAAATAAAACAAAACCAATAATGATTCACAGAAAAGGTATTATTCATTGTTCTTATGCGTATGCACTTTATCCAGCGCGAGAAATTCAGGGAGATAAATGTAAGCTCACACGCTTTACAACAAATGTCAGATTTGAAGATTTTTCATGAATACTTCCCCGGGCCAGCACATCCGGCCCAAGGGCCTGTAGTTGCATCACGTCGTCTTAAATACATAGCCCAAATTCGTCTTTTAAAGCCAAAAACAAAACACCTGCCTATCACTACAATTACCACTGGAAAATGGTTACAGTGAAAAAACACTTGATAGTAATAGAGCACTGATTAAATGAGGAAAATCCGCTTGTCAGAACAGGTTTTCAATGTCGCGGAGAAGGCTAATAATTCTTTTTTCTTACAACACCAAAGAAATATACAAAAGTGATTGTAAATCTCGCAATGAATGCAGGAATGAATGAATGTATTTGTCAAGCAGACACGACGTCCATAGCACAAACGCACTTCCTGCACAACGCACATTCACAAAAAAAGAAAAAACATAATGTTTTGCAACGGCGTTGAAGTTTACACCTGCTTTTTAATTTTTCAAAGCAGGCAAGTACTGTAGTATAACCTCAAACTTCCACGAAAGTTATTCCACTTTCCAACATTTTAGATTTTTGTAATTTTATTTCTTAAGCTGTATCTCAGAAATTACGACAGCGATCTGTGTAGGGTTGATACCATAATCCTTGTTCGGTAGTAATTCATGATGTAATTATCACCACAAGAATATCAAGAGGCTTACTTCACTTCAACCAAATGTCATTTCTGTTACTTTGCAAATGGCTTAAATGTTAGTAATTTTTTAATGAGCCTGTTATTTTTTGCACACCTGAACTAGTCATTCATAATTAAAACTAGGTTTATTTCAAACGTTTTCGTCAATCTCAGGTTGCCTTATCAAATCTTTACGAGAGGGAAAGTGAACAACGCTATTGAAAGACTAACCAAGCAGCATACATTTGCAATTACGAACTAAACTTTACCTTCTGAAGACAAGTAGTAGTAAATATTGAAACAGCCACAACTATCGAACAATATTTTGCAGCAACTATTGAAACCTGACCTGCCAAATACGAAACGCCTTTATAAAGGAAACAGAAAACAGCTTCAAAACTTAAGCATTCTCAGCCTTAACGAGGTGCTAGAGAAAAAACTTGGCTGCACAATAGTAAAAACAATGACCATTCTTGATATAGAATTTTGATGAGGGCCTTAACAACAGCGCAGTTCACTTGGATTTTCATTGGTAACGGATCCCACGCTTACAAATCAGGGTTTCTTTAAGGTTTGATCTTGCTGACTGCAAAAAATCTTTGAGTGACCTCATCTGTTTTATCTGAAAACCAAGACGATTGTAAAACAAGGTTTTGGTGTACGTGGATGGTGGTTGTAAAGCGAGTTTATACTGTATTTTGAGAAACCGTTGAAAAAATTTGAGAACCGGTTTCGACTCTCAAAACACCTTAAAAACACTGGACCCCGCGCCTGGAATATGAACAAGCAGCTTCAATAGAAAGTGTACGTCTGCATTGGTTAGTATGCGTAGCGCGGGGCCTCCTTTGGCGAGGGACCCGATTGGAAGAAATCATTCACATCGGCTTAAAACCGGTCCTGCTGCTTATAGTTATTTTCAATTCTAGTTAGCCTCGCCACGATCAGCGTGCTTTGGTGCCTTGCTATTACTGGGTGTGTTTCCTTAATGTTTCAGCTGTTGTTTTCTCGCTGATCTCATTTGCGACACGGGCACCGTTTTCCTCTTTCGACATTCCATTGTTAACAGGGATATACACGTTCTCATCAGCACCGTGTCGAACTCGTACTTTCCATCAGGCTGCGCCATTGCGCGTATGCCTTCCTTGATTACACGTGTCGATTCGTTACACTGAGTCGCATACGTTCATTACTTCCTTGAGCACACCGACCGCTACACAGCGAACATAAATATGGAGGTTGTTCCAATTCTGACGAAAGCATACCGAATTTCGCATAACGTAATCCTTTCTGATTTCTAGCGATCGTCGTTATTGTCATCAACCAGTGATGCACTGTTGGTCAAACAAAAATTAGTGACGCTGAAGGAAGTAAAATGGGATTTTCTTGTTGGCGCAGACGATTTCAAAACTCTTGCTGTATAGCCGCCTTTTAGAAAACCTCTTGAACTTATACAAGTTTTAATTCTTCAGCTGTATTTGTGTACTAGAGTTTCAGCGTCACACAGGGTAACGAAGCACTGAAGGCAAAACCAAGTATGCATTCACGGCGCTACAAAACTTTGCCGATGAACGGTGAGAATTAAATCTTGATATAATTCTTTGCAAATCTCCTAGATACCTAAGCTGTAGTATATTATATAAAATAAATCTGAGCGAGGAAGCTATTATTCCTGGTAATTTCACCGATACCATCCTCTCATAATTATGTACACTTGCAGCAGTTAACGTTTTCTACAGTTATATATTCGTTTTAAATAAAATATTCTGTCCTACTTCCAAATTCTTAAGATATGTTAAGAAACACATCTTGGCCATTTAAAAATTATTGTTTTCTGTCTTTTAAAAATTGTTGAAGTAAAGAGAATTAAAGCAAGCAAAATGTGTTGATGCGCAGACTATTTCAATTTTACGATTTAAATTTATTCGGACATCGGGCGGATCCAACTCGTAAGTTTAGGGGGGGGGGCGATTTCAGCAATATTTGGCAGTCAAGTCTCCGTTGGCAGTGAAGTGTCTTTCTGTATTGTACAAAATCATGGTGAAAAATGTTACTTTCATAAGTTTTAGGGAGGGTGATCGCCCCAGTCGCCTCCCCTGGATCCACCCCTGCATCGAGATTAATCTCACGTTTCTCGTAGAGGCACGAGCTGTGTTGGAAAATGTCTGAGTTGCTTGGGTTAAACACAATCCAGAGAAATATCATCATTGGTTAGAAATATCGTTGGTTATAACTACATGATAAAAAAGTGTTTAATCTTAATACCCACAGGCGGTAACCGTAGGTGCTGTCGTCTTTTTTAGAATGTACAAAAAATAGAAATATGTGTTTATGAAGGTAGTGCAGAATTTCACTGGCTATCCCACAGCCTACTGTTGAAGAATAACTCCAACGGTACCGCCACGAACCATCTCCATAGCTGTACCTAATCATTTCTCAAATTGACCTGACAGTTCTTAATATCACTTTTTCTGTTTCAAATAACTCCCTTAAATAGGCGTGTTTGCAATAAAAGGACATTTTATCGTCCATTCTCTTGCCACAGCAGTGTTGCAATTGTGAAGTATACTTCATCTCTCTTACAGTAGCGAAGCTGATATGAGACTTGACTACCAAATATTACTGAAATCGCCCCCCGCCCCCCTAACTTTACTCACTGGACACGCCCCTGATCCAATAGCCTACTGTTGAAGAATAACTCCAACGGCATTGTCATGAACCATCTCTATAACTGTTAATCATTTCTTAAAATGCGCTGACAGTTCTTAATATCACTTTTTCTGTTTCAAATAACTTCCTTTAATTAGGCGTGTTTAACAAAATTATTTCTGAAAATACAACTTTAGACAGACTGCCGTTGCTTTCTAAGACCTCGCCAAGCTTGCATTCCGTTTTAAAGCATTGAATATTGAATACTTGCACGCTGATTCATTACCAGGTACATCTCGTCTTGAAACCTAATGATTCTTGTCTCTCAAAGCGTGTAAGCTGTTCGATAAAACATTTGTTTGGATCACATATTAGGGACACTAAGTGAACAGTAGCATTCGTTGGCCACCACGAAAACATTTCATAAAAGCCAGTCTTTGAGAAATGTTATTTTAACTTGAGACAGTTGAAGTACCCCGCATGGTCAGAAATATATATACAGAAGGCATATAATAACAACAACAGCACATACAAAATTGAAAGTAACAAATTTTCATAAACACACAAAAACGTTGTTTTTGCTGAAATATAGATCAAATCTGTGTTACACAGCTTTCTCAAAACTTTTTTCTGATGCTTGAATCAATTAGTATTGCTGGAAACCTGAGCAAACATCAACGTTTCATGTTCAGCTCCGTCCTATGTCTCGTATATTGCTCATATATTCATTGCCTGCTGTGGTTGGTTTTGTGCACGTAGTCCTAGGCTTTTACAGCTACGTCATGTGTTCCGCATCATGTATTTCCAGCCTACAAGGAAGTAAGTCAAAGGTTGTTGACTAATTACAATTTCTACCAAAGCAAACTCTGAACCCTCTGACTCTTTCCTTGGCGTTCAAACCGTAGTCTATCGGTTTGTGTTGACTACTGTTCACAGAAGTTGGATTAACACCTTGCACGGTTTATTGTCGTTTCGCATTCTACATTCTGATAGTCCTGTTTCACCCAAAATTCCCGATACGGTTTTCTGCAACGAAGTAAACAGACAAAGCTAACACATGCGCAACTAACAAACGTGTCTTAACAGTAATTATACAAACCCACCAAACGCTTGTTCTCCTTTCACGAAAACCGGAAAGGCTACGTGATGAACTCTGAATGCCATTGCCAGAAAACAATAAGACAGCTCGCTCTATATTACGTAAAATAAAATGACGCCAGAGAAGACACTGCTTCCCTTCGATGCTGTCATCGCAGTACAGGTATACCGCACACAGCACTTAGAAAGGCTCAGCTGCCAACCCGGATCATGCAAAAAGGCGAATGTGCTGCAACAGAGCGCCCAATAGCGCTTGCACGTCGATATAATGAAGATATGGTTGCAGTGTTGCTATCACTGCTTTTATATTTCTTATCCATGAAATAAAGCTGTAATTTTTGCGAAAAAATTTTCAGTGTGGTTGTTAACAGGCAACAATGTAATTCTTCTCAATAGATAGATATGGCCAAAATTGTTGTTATTATTGCGTGAGGCGGTGATGATGTAATGCTTGTATGATCCCTTCGGTAAAGACAGTTACAGTTCCTAACATAACGCAAAATGTGTCGGTTTTGAGAAATATATGTGAGCTGTGAATCAACAACATAATCTACTTGTCAAAGATAAAATGGATTTTCTTCTACTACATAAACTTTTACAAAGCGTTTTCTACCGCGCTGCCTAAAGCGCAAATTTTGTTGGCGAATTGCCTTTGTTTTCATCAGAAGTATCACTCCGTGATTATCTCCCTAGCAACAAACATTTGCAACCTAATAATTTTGGCAATGCTTGTGCAAAAAAGCAATAATGTTGCAACCAAAGTTTTGAATGTTTCCCATAAAAAGACCATACAGATTTTCCTTGAAAAGTTTATCTAATGTTCTCGTTTAGGATAATATCCAGGCAACAGTGATATGTTTTGAGAAACGTTTCGAATAAGGTCAGATTTAACTTTACAGAACGAACGCTTTGAAAGCTATGTAGCATTTGATAACTTTACAGCCAAGCATGGAAGTCAACAAGGAAAGTAATTGCGATGTACAAAAACACCTTTTCACGACTTTTATTGGAGTTGTTGTTGGTTTTCAAGCGTTTTTCGACACATGAAAAAACTGTCGCTTGTTTTGCAGTTCCAGTGGTTGAATAACAAAATGAATATTTACACCGCATATTCAACGAATTCTCATGCTTCAATATGGTGAAATGTGAAGGACGTTTTTTCAAACTCTGCATATATTGAGCAAAGTCTATCAACGCATCACGAACAGCAAACAGAAACACACAAAACCGACGTTATTGACTGTTGTTTGTTTTCTTGACGTATTTCACGATTTACTAAATATCGAAACATCCGATCTGTTCAATCATCGCTAATGCTCTGAAAGCTGCTGACGTTTGCCTAGGCTGTCTTGAATCCTCAAGGAACCATTTACACCAATCGTTGCAAAGAAAACAGCGGAAAACCATCATTGTATCGTGCTGCTCATTACATGAAGGGCACTGCCACTTTCAGGATAACCACTTAGAGGCACAACTATTGCCTTTAATTGCCCATGTTTTTCAGGCTCCACAATTTAAAAATCAGTGAAAATAGTTCTGCACAAACTGCAATTGAAACCAACGTCATTGGCTGTCGCATTCATCACAATGTCATCAAGCCACACGCAGATCTTTCAAAACTTCTTCAAATTGTTGATGAAAAACATTATTCTGCGCATTTTCATTTGCAATGTAGGGTGTTTACCAACGTTTTCGACGATGTGCAGTAACAACATGATTTTCCGCTTGGATAACTTGTGAACGCTAGTATTAACATCGCAAAACGTGACAAGTCCATTATGGCGCGATTTCCTCATTCCATTAAAGAACACCTTTCTTTTCGTGGTTAAAAACGTTACATCAGACATCCCGGAATGTGAAAGAAGATATCTATGGGTCGACGAAACGCAGTTAAGTCTCTTTTGGTCACGCCGAAGCGGTCCAGCACCCCTTACCATTGGCTAACACCTTTGTCCAAACGTATTCATTTCACCTTTGACCGCCACACATGTGACCTTCCCCAGCACCTCATCAAATTGACTTCAGCACTCCTTGGGGGAGCTAGCACCCCAGGTTAAGAAACCCTGCTCTAAGAGCAAATGCTAAAACATTGTGCTGATTTGAGTATAACTGGTTTTCCACGCACTTCTGGCAATCTTTTGTTTCTAACCCAGAGCTGCCTACCTGAAGTTATTCTTAGCACAGTTTTTGGATGTTTATATTTGTATTTTTTCGGTTCTAAACAAGTTAAAACCTTCATTTTAATCACCTGTTTCACAAAACCAGTTTTATAACTGCCCGTCTGTCTAACCGTTATCGCCCCTGGAAGTTTCGGTTTTCTGTAGAAAACAAGCTTTTTAAGCCTGTGCTATTTAAACAGGCTGGAGATGTTTTTGCCCATCACTTTTGTGAACTAAACTGTGAGATGGTTTGAGGTCTGACACGATAAGCTCAATGGTAAATTACTGGAGGTGGCTGCGTTGTTTCAATATGTACTATCTGTCAAAAGCAAGTTCCACCGATGTCTTTACGAGGCATTTTTCGCACATCAGCTTCCTTTACTTGAGGAAAATAATGACGCGTGCACAGCTATTCAAATTGGCCACTTTTTGCATGTCATCACACAGAACTTTGTCATGTATCAAAGAAACCGGATACCATGATTTTAAACTATATCAGTTGCGTGCAGAAGGGGAGGGCAAATGGGACAACGGCCCCTGGCATCCAAGGTGGAGGGCATCCATAAGGGTAAATTACAAAAATTAGATTTTAATAAAAAGTAGCTAGATGCTTTCTCGCATTGCGAGGCTAGTAGGCTCTATATATTAACTTATTATATTTTCTGTGTTCTTTCCGAAACATTGAAGCAAATAACTAATTACTTTGTTAGATGTGTGGTTCATGAATATACCCTGTGAACAAAGTGCATTTCATTACTTTCAAAATCACCTGCGTCCGGTCAACTCACCATTCCCTGGAATGGCCGACTCAACGTACGCACTTTGCGTTCAAATGCTTAAATTTAACGGTCTTTTTGTGTACTGTACTGCAGTACAAACAACTACCACACTAATGAATCTGCTGCATTGAACATAAATGTATACAAGAAATTATATGAAAGAAGTGCAACTCTCTTGGTGGCTTGTGTTGCAAACTTTAGTTGTGCCTAAAGTTAAAATAGCAAACAAGTGAGGCCCGACCAATTCAAGGAAATAAACGTCTAGCATATCCCAACCTTAAAACTTTGAACTAAGTTTTTCCTATATGTCTTCGCTTGGTGCATTGTGACATGGTCTTAAACGTGTCATCGTACGCACTCAATAAGAATGAACCGAAAGGCAAAAGTATATAACAACGGTTTGTAATAAAATCCTATCAAATACAAACTGAAAACTACTGGTGAAAATAACTATATTGTCGCTTAACAACCAAAGATATATAAAATCATCCATACTACTGATTTTAGAACTCTGAATACGAATGTGCACGAATTTCTATTCGTAAATGCAAAGCCCACTGGAAAAAAATTATTCCTTCATTTCTGCGGTTTGGCGCAGTAGCCGTGACTTGCTGAAGCGCCTTCCTCAACCGGATACATTTACGTGAGTTAACGCACAGCAAGCTGCCAGTTGCAAACACTGTTTGTACACGTAAAGATATCGTTCCATCTCTGCTGTTTCAACAGCACGTTACTCGCCACTGTACTTGTCGAAAAGATCACTGATAAAGCTTTCTTAAAATAAAAAAGTCAAATATAAAACAAAATTTTGTATCATTCACAGAATATGCAATAGTCTGCGCCAATAGAAGCAAGTTATAAATAAAATCAAACCTTTGTTGCAATAATAAGCGCATGTCGAGTGTTTCAACCAAACAGGTAATATTTCCACGGTTATTCTGCTGTGCCATAGGAGGTAAACGTGCGTAATGGAAAAGTTACCTTACCGTGTGTCATTCCTGGGTTAACCAGAGACAGATGTCGTCACGTGATAGAGTAGGCGTCCTCGGATATTCTTCCGATGGTTTTCAAAACAACAGCAACTCAGCCAAGAAAGATAATTAATTCGATCGAAATTAAGTTGATTCACGATGATCCTTCAGTTAAGTTTTAAACTGACTTTGTACGTAAGCGCTTTGTTTATCGCGAATAAAATTAGTCAGCAATCATGCGCGGAGGTTGTACGAAGGTTGGGCCAATAGCTGCGCTAGCTGCGTGCTTACTCATTTTTCTGGTACCATTTCACGAAGCGCACTCGACGATTTGTTAGCTACATGGCTGTTGTTTGAATCTTGGAAAAATCTTTGCGCTCCTCCGTTTATGAGCTTGAATGCAAAGTTTTGAATCTGCGCTTCGGCGGAACTTGTAACTCCGAATGAAACAGTGAACAGTCGTCCAATGCACTTAACCAACCTTTGCGAATGTTGGCCAACAACACTTCACGGAAAGACTCCGCAGCGTTTTCGGGTATCCATCCGTTTCGTCTACATGAGCTTTCGGGAGTAACCTCCGGTTGCCATTCAGAGCAGTTTCATATAATTCGAAATAGGTCGTCATAGCACAAGTAAAAATGATATACCAGATACCTGTGTCTCACCTACAACGAAGGAACATAAGCTTTTTCTGGCTATGCTTTAATCTGATCCTGGTTGTAATTGTGCACTCATAAAACATTTGATATTTGCCATCAGTTACGACCAATTCGTTTCTTATCATTTTACTACTATAGTAAATATGATGCGGAAGTTGCACACGTGTTTGTACAACAGTTGCGGATCCAGACCAGGCGTTTGCGGGGGCAGTCAAAGCCTTCACTTGCGAAAGTACCCTAGATTTTCTATGACAACCTCTGGGTAGCACAGAAATGTGGTTACCTTTTGCAGGCCAAGAAAGTAAATATTTTTATCCCTGTTCCATTCAACAGCAGAGTATACTGCGCTCCTGCCTGGTACCGCAGTGTTCACACACGCCTCACTGATATTGTCATCAACCACACTGTGTCCTGCAACAGCGGACAATCTTCCTGTTCTCGCGGACAGCCAACCTTCTGAGATTCGTCACAAAAGACGTCTCTGGCGCGCCGTGCCACGGAGCCTGGAGATCTGTTCTACTAAGCTCTCACCCGTTCACCGGCTGGGAACGCACGGCATCTCAAATCGAGACAACCATTCGTATCCACCGCACAGCAATTCATCAGTTCATCTGACGACAAAGACGTGCGGCGCTCTGAGCGGTCACCGATAGAATGGGGAGTGGCTGGAGAGCACTACGAGACTCCGCACTTTCATATCTGCCATCGGCACAAACCTTCCTGCAGTGGCCCTGGAAAAAACAGCGTGGGTCCGGCTAAACCGCCTCCGCACCGATGTCGGACCTTTCCGGTCCAACTTACACAAATAGGATATGGCTCCTTCTGCGATTTGTGAGTTTGGCGCAGAGAAACAGACGTTGACCATGTTGTCCTTCGCTGTCCAATCCATCGACCAACCCATGAAGCGCACAGTCTGACTGTTCTGGACAACGAGATAATGGAATGGCTGCTTAACACCTGCCGTGAGATCTTGTGGGGCCAAGCAGTGGATTAAAACTCGCTCAAACGATGAAGAACGACGCGATCTTTCAGGAAATCACTGCAATTAAACGCCTTGTATCATTAATTCACAAAGCTTTTGAAGCACGTCAAAACGGTGGGTCATCGTTTTACACCATCTCCACAGTAAGTTAATGTACTTTTGGTGTCACAAAAATACTCTTCTATCCTACACCAAGGCCGGCCCTAGCAGGTGCCGGGCCAAATACAAGACCTAGGGGCGGGGCCCTCGAAGCAGTGGTGTTATGGCGTCATCGTGCTTGCTCATTCAACCGAGCCACGACCTTTATGATGAAATGTTTTAGCAAAATAACTCTATGATTATGAATACCAAAAAGACGGCAAATTATTGGAGTTGATCTGTATGTACTAACAGTTCCTTTTATTTGTATGAGCGCGGGAATAGATCATGTGTCCCTAGCTACGCCCATGTTTACGACTAAATAGCAGGTGCTGTGGTGGACACGGAAGCGTTCCGAGGTTAGATGACGCCCAGGGCAAGAAACAAGTTTAGCGCCACCATATTCGAACCTGAGGCCTTTCAGAAGCAAACTGTATTGAAAACACTTGCGACATTGTTGAAACGTTTCGGCGCCCCTCACTGATTTGGCACCCGAGGCATTGTGCCCCCCTTCCCCCTCGTTACGCTCTTGGGTGGGCATTAGAAAATGTACCGCTATTATTCGCAATCAAGCCGAAAGTTGTAAAGGAAGCTCTGCAATGGAGATCCTAGCGACGAGCGCAAGAGCAAAGTTACGTCAATCAAACCGAATTGACAAGCGAATTGAACTTCCAATGCAATTACTTCACTCTTGTTGAACAGCACTTTCGCTCGAAGAACAACCGACTTGGATAAAACTGCTGAAATGAGGTAATTAAATTTCTCGTTTTCGGTAACTACAGTACAAGCTTGAAGCGCAGAAGCAGACTTGTATAAAAGTAACGTCTGGACGCACGATAAGTTCTACGCTGTATGACGCACTACATGAAAAGAACAGACAACAGAGCAACAGATGCATCCGCCAAAATTTCCCCAAAATCCCAATTTCATAGTTATTCTTATTGCATGAACTTCGAATGCAAACTGTTTTTATGTATTAGAAATGTAATGTACAAAGGGTTAACAACTACCACTTTACAAATGTAGCAACACTTATCAAACGGAACAATGCGCATGGCTGTTTGATGAACAAGCCATGGCGTGGCGTAACTAGAGATTTGAGCCAGGGTGGTAAACCTTAACTCAAAAGGGCCCCTGGCCAGCGCAGGGGGCGCACTACACTCAAAAAAGCGTTGAGAAATGACAGAGGATTCGGATGTGGATGTCCGCCTAACACCCGTAATCACCGGAAAATACTCTGAAAACGCAATTAAACAGCAACCTGCAGAAAACCAAAAGAATAATAAATAATAAATACAAGCTAAGTGGGGTCCCGGTTTTTACACATAGCTTTCCAGGGTAGTCTGTTCGCACCCATGTCCCCCGTCAGTTACGCCACTGCATATAGCCGCCCAAAATAATGATAAAGTGGAACGAGTGTGCTGGATAACATTTGCAATTTTTGCCTTGCCTAATTTAAGCTGCAGGATAGCTCTAAGTGTCTTTTACGTTTGTGAACCTGGATTTTGAAGTAGTGGTTTTTCTCCCTATTTATGCTGGCAAATTAGCAGAACAACGACGAAAGTTTAGTAGGGTACAATATGATAAAAGTACTTGCACGATCGACAAATAACGTGCAACAATCTTGTGGACAAAGAAAAGGAGGCACATGTAAGTGCTCACAATTCACAAAGTTTTGCGTTGGTTTGCGTGAGATTTTTGGCTTCCACCGGTTCAACCTTTCAACATTTGTCATTTGTTTCAATGACGTAACGTTAATTTTATTTTGACATATGTTAAGATATGTGATCTATGTTAAAACTGCCACGAAGCAAAACTACTGGCCTTTGTCAAAACACAGATGACCCGCAAACAAACAAAAACTTCCCAAAATAGAAAGATCTTTTGAGAACTGAACAACGTTACGTTAGCAGAACTGCCATCAAAGTTAAGGCCGTCCCTGCCTGCAGCACGCTGCTCTAGTTTTTGACACTATTTTGTCACTAGCAAGATCAGAAAAAGAAATGTCTGAAATGTATTGCTCACCTGGTTTGGCTCTCCTGCTGTTTTTTGTTTTTTTATTTTTTATTTTGCAATGGATTATAAACAAAGCACGACGTTTTTTGAAACCTACGTGTCACAATAGGAATTATTCGCGTGAACATTAATTGCAATCCAGTCGTCTTGTTTATAAACTTGTGGTAGTTTTTGGTCGAATGTGCTATATATTGGGAAACGTTTGTGAACCAACATTTTGGTTATATTATTTTGTACATTAATTTGAGCAAGTGATTATTCTATGCAGACTATATTAAATGTCAATCTATGTAATCCTTTCTTGACCATGTGTTACATATCCGTTGCAGATCAAAAAATTCAAATTCCTTTCAAAACGTTTGAAAGCTAGTTCTTGATTATAAATTTTAGAGGCACGGGGTCGGAAAAAAAATGTTTTAGGGGTGAAGAAGTTTAAAAAGTTAGCAACGTCTGTCTCACACTAACAAGTGACTACTCAAGTCCCACAGTAGGGGTCGAGTAAACAGGCAAATGACAATCACGTTTCCAGATGAAGCTTTTGCAGTAACATGTACACACGGAAAGCATATTTTCTGCTGAAAGACAGTGAACTCCTGATGTGAAGAAAAAACATCAATTCCAAGTTTTAAAAGTACAGCTTTTGAAAGATAATGTTAACCTATTTGAAAGAAACAAAACGCCGACAGCCCAACATCTAATGATTTCATTGCATACATAATCCAAGCTTTTTTTCTGGCGATGTGTCCGCCTGTGAAGATTTTGCTGGAACCTCATCAAGCAAAAACACCACAAACGAAAACATTTCAACTGCTTATCGATGTATTGTCTATCTATTTTGGTTTAAGTGAACTATATAGTAAACAAGCCGAGTATTGGCTGCGGGCTTTACAGAGCACATATACAGTTTGACTTTACAGATCACTTCAGAGGATAAGCGTCAAGTTGGGGGCAGAGGATAAGCGTCAAGTTGCGTAAACTTGTTCATGGTTAGACTGTAATCAATTACCATGCGCTTTTTATGGTTCTTTCGCGTTACCACCAGAGGCTGCGCACGCCAAGGAGATATACTCGCCTCAATAAGGCCTTCGTCAAAAAGACCCTTTACTTCCGCAGAAGTGAAGCGTCGATCAGCATTCGAATACCGCCTTTTTTAGTGGCGATAGGGTGACAGTCGTCACTGAGGTGTTCAAACAGCCAGACTGGAGCATTTGTGACAGCAGCTTGTAATGCACTAAGATTCAATGTAGGTTTAATCCACCAAAATGGATGTTCACATTTTGGTGCAGTTGCATGAAATCTTGACCCAAAATGACATCAGTTAGAAGGAAGACCTTTTAGAACTGTCACGCACACATTGCCATATACCTGGCCGCCAAGATATACAGTAATCTCACCAGTGGCGGATCCAGACCAGGCGTTTGGGGGGGGGCAGTCAAATTGGGGGGCACCAAAAAGGTCTTCACTTGCTTAAGTACCAAAGGTTGTCTGCGACAATCGTTGTATGTCACACATATGAGGTTACTTTTTGTAGGCCAAAAGTGACTATATTTGTTGATCGAACTATGCGATTTTTCAGGGAATAACCACAGTTTGAAAGTCCTTTATGTCATTAATTCAGAAAACGTTTGGAACGGGTCCCAATCAGTGGGTCTCATTTTTCACAAGCTACACAGATCTCGTATACCCACAAAATTTATTTAAAAAGTATAAAATGATGCTGCGCGCAAGCTTTTGCCACTGTTTTGGCTATCCCTAGCGAAATCATTGAAGAACAGTGCCTGAAACGCATTCCCAACCTGGTTAGAAGCAGAACGGCTCTTCTTAGATTTGGAAGTGAGAACTCATGTCCCACGATAGGACTCAAATAAAAAGTAAATGACGATCACGTTTCCAAGCGAAGCTTGTGCATTTGCATGTATACGGAAGACGTTTTTATTGCTGAAGCGACAATTCAAAAACAACACGTGAATGAAAGGCATTTGCCAGGACACTACTCCCATTTTAGGTAGCTTGCTGGCTATCGTAAAAACGATCTCATAATCGCATCATAGATTTACACTGGGCCTTAAATCATGTTTCCCTAAATTACATTTAACGCCACTGTAAAGGTAGATTTTCAATCAAGTCTTTAAATACCGTTCCACATTTTCGACATTGGATTGTTGATGTGAAGAAAAAAATATCAATCCCACTAAACCAGGTTATTAAAAAACGTTGTGACACTTTTCAAAAGAAGTGGAAGCAAACGGGCTGAGGCCCCTATATTTACGATCAATACCTCCAAAGTCAAGCTCTTGTCTCCCCATGAAGTCATTTTTCAATTCATTGTATACTATTACGAAGGCCCCGAAGAAGCTCAAAGCCATCCGCAATGCTGTTGATCTGGCGATGGATCTGCGTCTACCCAGCCAGGCCAGAAAACACAGAGGAGAATCAGCCTATCACCAATTTAAAACCACGAACCTTCGCCAACACCACGGTCACCAGTAAAAAAGTTAAAGATTTCACCAGAAGATTGCATTTTTGTTCAAATTTATATACAAGCGGAATGATCTAACAACCAATACGCTAAGCATTTTTCGTCGGTTACAGATGTCGCCAACCACGCCAAATTTGTCTTTTCATGGTCAGCGTGAGTTGTCTACGGGTTTGCAATTGCAACAAAAGGATCAAAACCACACAGCCATCAGTTTACTGTTGCCTGACGCGTAACCAGATGGGGGCAAAAGGCGCCGTCATTCCTCTAATTTTGGACTGCAAATATTCAAGTGTTGAGCAAAAATTGTTATGACCACGTAAAACCAATTATTCAATCCAGTAAGCTGAAGATAGCTAGTATTTTGGCGAAATGTCTGCGTTGCAGCTATAGGGGTTACGAAGTGGGGGAAGATTTGGACAAGATTAAAAAAGTTCAGGAAAAACTTCCCGACATGTTTGGGCAAGTTTCTTAAGCAGAACCATAACCCTGCAAAACTCTCCAATTTGTTTTCCTCAAAGCGGAGCAAGAAATTGGATGAATTAAAAAATTTCCTCCCTAAAGCCCAAGTTCCCGTATTCCTCTGGCAGTGGCGTCCGCAGAAAATTTTCATGGGGGTGTTTCATTCAGTGGCACGTGGTGGTCATTTGTATTTGGTGTGAACTGTTTGTGACGTCACATTTTGACAACATATTCATGTTTCCAAACCAATGTTTGGCGAAGTTTGTTGACATAATATGCATATTCTTCTACACGCACTTTTAATTTATGTGTCATTGCACTGAATATAAACTATCAGCGGTCCAGGTACGGTTATCGGAGGAAAATACCCTCAATGCTACGGCACAGCAGTTCATAACTGCAAAAATATCAGGCGGCCGTTCAAACAGGGTAGTAATACACACTCATCATTTTTTCAGAGCAATTTACAACTGCAGAATGAGGCTGCGGTGATGTCTTGTCCAATACGAGCAGTCGAGCATAGAAAGTGTGCGGCTGGACAGTTTAGCGCTAATTCGGTTTGCAAGATCGAATCTTGCAAAACTACACAAGAACTGCAAATGCGCATAAATTACGCAAGAAAACTTTCATTTTTTCGTTATCTAAAGAAGTCCAGCAAACGTTTAGTTTTCCTTTTTCCCTTCTGAGACATTTTCAAATGCCTGAATGCTTCTATGTTAAAAACAGCTGTTCTTGAGCTCGTGCAACAGATCTATCACGTTACAGAAATTGGTAATGTGGCCAATGCGGTCAGCACTTGCGCTGATCAGCCTTAGCAGACAAAATAAACACAAGGGTTTTGGATAAAGTAAACTATGGCGGAACACAATCTTAAACATGCGTAGTGGACGGAATATCTGCAAAAAGTTGTGAGATGGTTTCTGGACGCAGACGATAACCCAGATTCCCACCAAACCCCAATTATTACTTTTTGGCCCATATACAGTGTTCCTTGAAATTTGGATGCAAATTTATTCCGTGGTATTTGCATTAAGTCGACAAATTAACACGCTAAAAGCAAGCGAAACGATTAATCTCCTTTGTGCAGGTAATAAAGTTTTTGTAATATATCAAGCTCAAGGGGGGTTTTAACACCAACCCCCCCTTGCGTGCGCCCTTGGCCTCTGGTTAGAACTGTGTACTATGAGCAGGGGCGTAACGAAGTTGCAATGGGGGCGCAATTACCCGGGCAGCAAATCACTCTAAAGCGCTGAAATATTGCGGGGACGCCAAAACGTCCCAACAATACCACACGTACATTCTTCAATGCAGTATATTTGCTTCCGGAAGACCTCAGGTTCGAAAATGGGGGCGCCAAACTTGCTTCTTGCCCCGGACGCGATCGAACCTCGTTACGCCCCTATCAATCTGGAGATTAGTTCCGTCCAGATACTCATCTACTCACCTTTAAGTTGCAAAACTACGATGTAGACATAGTGCGGACTCACGAACCGCATTGGCAAGAGCCCTGAAACTGGTTTTTCGTTTTCATTTTGGAGGCTTGTAAAATCTTGAGTCAGTAATATGTTTTCCATACTGCATTCCTTTTTTTACTGCTGCCTTTCCTTTTCCTTTCAAGGCAGTCATCAGGCATGAAAGAAATAAACTTGTAAAAAAACAGACTATTTTCATACAGCACAGCAGAAAGCCGAGAACTGCGAACGCGACTTCGTTTGCGAAGGCTGGGCAATTCTTACGCGGCAAAGAAACAACGAAACAGTGCAAGTATTACGAAACAATAGCATCGTTCACGTTATTCTGTAAGAGGTTGAGTCCGGCACGTAAATCCTGACGCTTAACTAATCGAAAAACATTGTTAGTTTTAGAGTATTTTTTGATCTGTTTCTACTTCCATAGGCATTTAAAAGGGGCGCATTTATGGAAAAGGGGCGCCGTTCAAGGGAGCGCCACAGAGGTTTGGGGGGAAGTAACCCCAAACTGCCCCCCCCTGGATCCGCCACTGTATCTCACAAGTTCCCACACTTTGCGATTTAATCCGTTGACCGCTAATCTATCGCAGTGGTCACTTCTCTCAAGTTTTACGTTTAAACGCTTTATAAGGTGGTCACTTACTTGACTCAGAGCTGACCCGGTGTCTACCAGAGCATTAGCCTCGACGCCACTGACAGACACAGGGATATTTAATTTAGAATGTGGATCACTCAGGCATTCGTCTTTTATTTCTATAAGCACAGCATTGGAACTCCTGCTCTTGGAAACCACACGAGGTGCACGACATATCTGTAAAAATGACCCTTTTTCTGGCACCTGAAACAAAACACATCGCGAGCAGGATATTGGCTGCGTTTCTTTCCACAGTAATTACATTTCTTCCAGAGTTGCGGCGCTGTCAATTTTGTGTGAATCCTCATCTGACTAATACTTGTTGTTCTCCAAAGATGAAAGGACAGCAGCAGTTTGATGAACGAAAGAACCCTGAGGGGAACCAGCGCTAAACAGTTCAGCATTCCTGTGCGCAGCTTCTAGGGACCGAGCTTTAGAGATCGTATTATGAAGTGAGAGAGTATTTCATTCCAAAGATGCCACCAATGTTTTGTGGTCGGGAAGGTTTGGTGACGTTACAATGATATCACAAGCAGCAATAGAGATCAAATGCCATGATCACTCTACTACTGCTTGGGTCGGCCGTTGTTATATACTTTTGAGGAATCTTGTCTTTGTATTTGTGGTTCGTTTTCTCTTTATCAGGTGATTCCCTTGCATAGGGCATAGTATCATTTTCTCGGGATTTCCACATGTGATGGTACGTGCACCATAACAAATGAAAGCATCTCGTATAGCTTCTTCCTTGTGTTGCGAAGCAGTCACTGCTAGAAAATTACAACCAGTACTCAACCTTCTGAGTTTCTGTGCGTATTGCTCGAGTGTCTCTGCGGGTTGCTGCTTGCAGGACTTAGCTAATATCATGCAAAAATGGATTCGGGGATTACATGAACACCTCTTGTAACGTATTAGCAGCTTTATCGTATGTAGCAGCTTAGCTTATGAACTCATAAACGACTGCATCAACATGATTTAACAAGGAAACTCAGCTTATCTGTATCGGAAACTTCCCCGAGACGGTGAACATAAGTGGTATTGCTTCCTGACTGACGATCAGGTCCACATCAAGAAAACAGACAGCAACAAAATTCGTTAATGCATGTTACTTTAATTTGGTGAGCCCACAAAACGTGGCCAACAAACGTATCAACAAAACGTGATAAACGAAAATATGAGAACCAGCCACATGCTGCGAGGACCTTGTGTCCCCTATCAGAAATAGCCTTACGCTTTGGCAGCCTTGTGCTGCAAGAATCAAAGGACCTTTTGTCTTACGTGGTAGCCTTGTGCTGCAAGAATCAAAGACCTTATGTCTTCCGTGGCAGCCTTGTGCTGCAAGAATCAAAGACCTTATGTCTTCAACTAACGGACCAACCTTCTCGGTCCTCGTTATGATCAGAATAGAAAGGCTGTCTCGGTTTTCTCCATTACTAAAGGAACTACGCAACTCGTCGGCCAAGCAATGGGTAACTAGGCAAAAGTCAAAAACGCAGCTCGGGATTTACTCGAAGCCCGATCATTAGTCGAGGCCCAATCAAAGGGAAACGACGTTAAGGGCATTGCGCGTGCAAAGACATGCAACCATTCTGCGAACGTTACAAGTGGTAAACAAACGATACCAATGCAGCCACCGCCTTTTTGTGTCTGTGCAATGAGGATCCACTGTGAAAACCTTGAGTCGCAAGTCTTTGATGTCCACTCAGAATTCAGTTGATTAAAATGTTTTGATAAATACACTTATCAAACACGACCTTATTGAAAGGTTTAATCAACTGAAAAATATGACTCTCCGAAACAATAACAACTAGCATCAGGACACCTGGCAAACTTACAACACAAGATGAAAAGTTGCCACACAGAACACTGGCGTCAATAAACTGGTAGTACCACACGGCCATGTAATCCGTACAGGCATTTCTATGCCAAAGGCATCTTGCGGAACTAAGGAAAGATCTGGCGATGCAGCAAACCTCAATGATTTTAAGCCTATTTCAGCTATTTATATGTAATGAAAACTGTAGGGAAATATGAAAGACAAGCATTTTTTAGGATTTAGCATAAACAGCAACATACGTAATAGCAACATAGCAATCCATTTTTGTGTCGCAACATCCATGGTGAAGCATTTACTTCAATTACATTGTCAAGTTGTTTAACAAATGCATTTGAGTCATATGACTTTACTTTCTTTCTGTGCTTCGTTATAAGCAGAAAGATATGCTAGCTTGAACAGGAAAAACTATGAATGAAATAGAAACGAAAATATTCCTAACTCTCAGAAATCAGATGAGTTGAAAAACACAAATAGAAAAAGTTTCTTTACGAAGCGAAAGCTGGACATGGATCAAAGACTGCTTCCGGTTTTGTGCACCTTTTGTGCATGGGCTCCTTTCAAAATGAAATTACTGAAATTCGAAATCATGAACTGCTTTACTGTTCACTCTAGGTTCAGTGCTTAATGCACGTGATTTTTACAGCCACTTTCATCAAAATGTTAAAGATTGTTGATTTTCATCATATATTTATTCATTAGATTTTGCGTAAACATCACCTTTTTCATTCAAATTACACGAATGATCTCGCGTCCCGGAATGTAGTTGACGTAATTTTACATCAGGAATCTCCATAGTTATTATTGTGGGAGATTGTGTGTTCGATCCACGGCTGTTGAGTGAATCGCCATAGCGCTCCTTGCGCTACAGCGTTCACCTCAACTGCCTCGGTGAGAAGCATATTTCAGGCTTCGGCCAGCCGCGATTTGCCACCACCAAAATCAAAATTAAAAAAGTTGTTAACTTTCCTACAAAACTCAATGAATAACGTGTCTTTTTCTACTCGTTCCAGCGGATCAAATCTAATTTCACAAAATCTTTACTTTTATACACAAGCCAAATCGCTCAACATGTTTAATATTCTCTGGTGATAATACGCTTTATGAACAGTGGTGTGTTTAAGGGGAGGGGAGCGAGGCACTTGCCTCGGGCCCCCCCTTTTTGGGGGCCCCCCTTGAGGTGTTACGCGCGTAAATTTTCCTTAGTTTTGATGAAAAACTTATTATTCACACATATAATGTACTACAAAGCAGATCATAAGTAAGTACTCTGCTTTCAA
>Ga0210059_1002301_pt1 | contig 29829 bp, 18 predicted proteins | sample Ectturendosymbi2_FD_188042 | JGI IMG/M metagenome (GOLD analysis project Ga0210059, IMG submission 188042) | Ecteinascidia turbinata endosymbiont from Florida, USA - Sample 2 (SPAdes) (version 2) | ecosystem: Host-associated > Tunicates > Ascidians > Unclassified | place: Key West, Florida...
AAGCTGCATTGCCTGACCCACTTTCGAAGTTAGTGAAACGTAGCCTATAACACTTTTTGCTTGATTTTGAAATGGCTATTTTCAAAATGCACAATACATTTTTTGTGTTTTTAAGATGTACAATAGGTGGTGGGCAAAAAGTAGACGTGTTCTTGATTGCTTTTTTACAATTATGGCTGAAATTTCGGGACGGTATTGATAAATACTAGATCGTTCCGGTAAGAAAATTATTCTACTTTCACCACTGGGAATATTATATAGAGTTGTATTCTTGTATCCCTGCTGAAACACCAAAATTTTTCAAACAAGTATTTTATTTGAAATAAATAAATTTCATCACGGGGGCCCCCTTGCAGCGGGGGCCAGGGGCAATTGCCCCCCCTTAATCCGGCCCTGACTGCCACACATACTATACAGGTGCAGTGTGTTTTTTTTAACACGGATAGAAGAAAAAACAGATGTTATTCTTATAAAAAACGTAGACCATATGTTTTGTCAAATATTTCAATTGTGGCGATTTCGGTTTGTTTGCCTGTGGCAGTTAATAATCCTGTTCCCGACAGCCAAGTAGGATTTCAACAATTCCGTGCAATTGAACGGTTTTGCGTCGAAGCTGCAGCAACAAACGCTGTGATCGTGGACACTCCAGTAATGGTTTAGCATTTTTGCTGACCGTACTTTCAGAGCGTCATTTTCGGATCTTGGCAAATTTATCAACGCTTTCCATTTCTTTCCTCCCAGCAATGAGAGAGGGGGCCTCAAAAGTGGATTAGCCTAGGGCCTCGCATCAGTTAAACCCGGCCCTGGCTTTATTGTTGCAGCAGTGGTTCACTGGCGAGTGTTTGTTAGCACTCGTGACGGACGTTGAGTACATACTGAACGTTTGAAGAGTACATACTGAACGTTTGAAAAAAAATTTTTGAAAAAAAAGTTTGACCGCTCATCCCGATCGTGCTTGACCCTGAGGCTCAGGGACCATTGACCACAAATGATTTAGCAGTGTGTGGTCACGAAGCTGGAACTGTACCCCTTGGAATTTTCTTGAAATCCGACTGCTATGGCCGCAAGGTTTGGGTACAGGTTCCATACCTGACAGAACAAATTTTCGCGGCGCGGGTCCCTGGAATACCTGCATACAATTCAAACTCTACACAAAAGGCAAAGCGAAGAAAGACACCTCGATGTGGGCGATATAGTGCTGTTGTGCGAGAAGTAGGTTCCTCGTATTATGAGGCAAGACGGTCGTGTAGTTGAGACTTATACTGACACTCATGGCCGAGTGCGACAGGTCCAGGTGAAAATAAAAAATACACTGTTGCTAAGACCTACGACTAAGCTCCGCCATGTTCAGTTTTACAGTAAAATGGTTGTTGTTTCCTTTAAGACTTTACGTTCGAACTATTTGCTTCTTTGTTGCCCTTTCCCAACTGTTGGATTTCCAGTTTTGTTTTGGAATATATTGTTTTCTTTTTGAAGGTAGGTTGGTCAGTACATTGTGGGCAGGGCCAGATTTACCTATGGACTTAGCAGGTTTGAGGTTGCCAGACGTCCTTGAGCGCCAAGAATTGTCCTTTAATTTGATGTCAAAACTTGTTATGACCTTGATCCTTGAAAAACAACTTGTTGTGCTTGAATATTTTCCGGTGTCCTTACAAATTCTTAAATAGTTTTAAAACCGTTCATTTATGAAATATTGATTACATTGAATATTCAAGAATTAAGAATAAGCAATGTAAACGAACAGAAAAATGTGTAGATTTGTTCGATCCTAAACAGTTGTATAGTAAAAAGTATACTAACCAAGAATGGTTGTGCCGTCTGAATACGTTTTGTTTCGTTTCCAATTTCGTACATGGTTAGCTTAACCTGATTTGCCCATACATGAAAGCTTGCTGAAAGGGTGAAAGAAAGGAAAGCAGCCATGGGCTTCCGCAGAAATCTTTCCAGAAGGGAACGTCGATATTTTGCTTATCTTTTTCAGGTTTCTGACGTTGCAATGCAAATCGACGTTCACAAAACGCTTTACTGTTTCTACACCACAAAGAAAATTCCCCCTGAAAGCACGCGCTCCATTCGCATCTATTTTGAAATATTTTTCAAGTGGAGCTGTAGGTTATACGAGTTTGCCACAAGGGTGTACTTTCTGTCATCTGTTACAACTTTTGTTGAATTGGCGTATAAATGTCATTATCATTGTAAACTCAACACAACTGAGTCTGAAATGTACTTGAACTATCAACAATTACGTTTGCGGCTCTCTCATATGTCTGTGCTGGTTGAACAGAACTCACCTCTGAATTATTTTGTCCGAATTGTTTTCTACACTTCGGCTATCAAAATGCTTTTTCTTCCACTTTTGCAAGCACTTTCTACAAATAAGTGATAATTCAAGAACAATCAACGCCCAGATCAACATTAGCGGCGAAAAAACAAGAAATTTAGACACTCTCGCAAAACTGTTTCGCTGTATCTTAACACGACCATCGGACAACTTAAGAACTGACTGAAATTGGAACACCACGCAGGCGTAAAAACTGAGCAGATGAATTATGAAAACTCACCACGGTGAATATAGCTTTGCATTTAGTAGGCTACTCGCTCACAAGTCAGAAATAAGCCTTAAAGATTAAGACGTATTCCCACAAGCCTTTTACAGAGGTATTTCTAACAAGCAACGTCGTTTTATACTGTGTGGAAAGAAGTTGCATAAGCGTAGCTTGATTAAGCTATTCACTCAGACACATTGGTCACACTCGCAATCTCACACCATAATGGATTTTTGAAGCTTGTGGAAGTGGAAGCATTGCTACAGATTCACCACCCCTGCTTCCTTTCACACAATGTAAAACAACGCGTCTTACCGTTATCAGCAGTCCCTGTATCGCTGCATCACCTGCCAAAGATGTCTGAGGTCAACAGCCACATCCGGAAACACGCATCAATTATCGTAACTTGAAGTGAACCTTTGAAGATTCGTTGCCATGTTAGTGTTATGCAACTAAGAAAAATGGTAGAACAATGCGATCGCAAGTGTCGCAACGTGAGTCTGCAGGCGAAGCAGTGGACGTGAGTGAACTGCAAGCTCATCACTGCATCACACCAGAACAGTGAAGCTGGCTTTTGTGCAGTGTGAATGCCATACCGGTAAATAAAGTGTTATTGCAAGAATTAAATCTAATAATTGGAATCGAGATGCTGACCTCAGATTTTCTAACACTTTTTGGTTCTTAGTCCCAATTTCCGAGGGGGGAAACCCGTTTTGTCCCCTCTGCGGACACCCATGAAAGTAGTCCACCGTATCTCCTGAAAAACGAAATGTCCTTGAAAAAATTTCAAATGATCCGGCTACCCTGAGTAGCCTTAAGCCAAGGATCTCAAGGTCCAAGTGTGCCTCCAGCAAACTGTGGTACACATAGAGTCAATTGCCCGCAGAAGATCAGTTCGATATTATTCGTCAAAACTTTATGCCTTGAATATTCATGAAATTAGGTTTGTTCACCTAATCAGATTTCGTGTTGACAACGCCAGGGTCTTCTAACGGGTTTCCTATTTGGTCTATCTGATGCACCAATACAAACCTCGGTGGCTGTCTTTTGCGCCGTAGATGAGTTCCTCAAATTTTGCGGGAGATTTTGACAGCATCCTTGTAACACCATGGGTCATTTATGTGTCATTCGCGCTTTCTTGACTTATTTTGCTTATATTATCTCGTCCTGACACGACAAGATTGCATTAATAAGGCTGATGCCTGTCGCAAAATTGTCGCTAAATAAATAAATTAAAAACGTACAGTATTTGGTTTGGGACACCGGCCTCGCGAAGCACAAAACGACAACATATGCTAGAAACGTGGGAGGCATGGTCCCTTTGGCAGCCCTTCTGGCTACGCCTATGGCGCAACAGTTTCGGTGATTCTTAGCAGTCTGAAAGGGTATCAAACGTGTGAATCGTGATTTTAGCAGTTACAACCATTTGCGTGCCTTTTACGTGACGTATTTTGCAATGAGCAGCAACTTTGCTCCTGACAAAGGCATGTATGCGAGATTTTCACAACCATGGTAAGCAAGTGGCAACGTGTTCCTCACTCCCTTGTCCTCTGTCTTCATGCCGTCACACTTATGAGCAGCGTATTTTGCATTAGGAAACTGTGCATTTTGGATACAACTGTTGAGCACAATTAAGAATCACATCGAACCTTATAAAATACGTAGGCTATGTGTTTGGTCAAATATTTAACCGTGACGTTTTCTGTTGGTTCGCCTGTAGAGATTAAAAATCCTGATACCACCATCCAAGCACAACTTCCACAAATCCGAGACAAGAGTAAGATGCACAGCATTTGTAGCACGCCAGAGTTAGCAGAGAGGGAGAAATTTTTGCGATGGGTTTGAAATATGTTTGCATCACTACTAGGTGAAATTCAGCAAACTGGTGCGTCAGAAACAGCTGGGAAAGGTAGTGACTCCTTGTTTTACTTTGGTTAGTGATTACAAGCAGTTAGATACAAGATCGTATTTCATCACCACTAACTTCCACACGAAGCTTAAACCTCAGGAAAATATCAGCCATGACATGACTTCTCCAACATTTACACTATGCACAACCATGGGCGTCGGAAGGGGAGGAGTTGAAGCGGTCCTTGGCCCCTCCCTGCTTTTGAAATTTGACATTTTCCTATTACGGTATATGTTTAGCAAAAAAGGTTGTTACTTAGTTTCGAGTGGAAAAAATGAAATTTCACCATTTTTGCCCACCCTACGAAAATCCTTGGCTTCACCTGGAAAATTCTATTATTGCCTCCCCCGTACACAACGTTTGATTAATCATGAACAATTGTTGAACCACAGTGCTTTGATCAGGTTCGACTAAATTATGCAATAGGTTGCGCAAGCATTTTCGGTGATTTGCGCTGAAATACTTCTTTGGCTTAGACATCAAAGCTTGATTGACCTGAAAAGGTTTGGTGCAACTTTTGGTTGGGGGGGGCAATTGACTCCATTGCCCCCCCCCCTTCTGGCTACGCGCCTGTATCGCGGGGCTCTCTAGTAAGGATTTAAAAACGTTTTATTGAGCGTACGTGCAGACCGTCCATATCGCCATTTTAGGCTTTATGCAAATTAATTAACGCTTGTTCACTTTTCCCTCGTAATAATGCCAGAGGGGGCCTCACACGTGGATTAGCCTAGGGCCTTGAATCAGCTAAATCTGGCCCTGATTTTGCAGAGTATGTTATGAGAAGTTTTCCATTAGTTTCAGATTATTCCGCCCTGTCCGCGCAATAAAGTTTCAGCCTTGTTTCAGCCTCAGCCCCCCGTTTTCCAAAGATGCCGTAGATCTCCCCTTTCAGAGTTTCACACATAGTTTTGCATTGTTTTTTAAAAAGATTATGAGCCACGCTAAACCTCTGTAAACAATCATATATTTTTCAAAATAAAGCAAAAATTATGTGCAAATGTGCCAAAGGGACCCCTCAACGACTTTGATGTGGAGACAAAGAACTATTTGTATCAAATGACTTCAAAGTGTTCGCCGTGGCGACGTTTTGAGGCCTCTTTTTAAGGGTCTAATTCGGGTCCTTCAATTCTAGTATCCTCCCCTGGCGGTCCAGAAAACGTTTGGCAAAAATTGCATCGCCCACCACCTTGTTAGCATAGGTTATGCTTCTATGCACATAAACAAGCACACACTATCCTAAAATATCCAATGTATTCCAGTGTGCATAATTCAGCGAGAATCGTGCTGCTGAACACATTCAATTTATACCCACGCTGCAGTGATATTAGATCAGTGGTTTGCAATCGTGGCTGCGAGGCATCATTCCTGGGGATGCGAGAAGCGTTCGTCTTAATGACAAGAAATTGATCAATTTATTACTCTACTGTGGGTTGTTTGTTTCCTTTTACGGACACAACGACGAGGTTCTTTCAAACCTACGTATCACGATATTAATTATTCGCGTAAACATTAACTGCAATTCATTCTTGTTTACGAGCTTGTTGTGTTTTTTATCGAATGAAATAGATATTGGCACTGTTTTTTGTGACGTGCTAATTATATTTCTGGACTATTCTAGGACACACTCAGGGCAGTATATATACCAGTAGATTCAGCATTTCATCATTGTTAGTCATTAGTTCTGAGGTAAGTGGTTCAAAGAGGAAAGGAGTCGTGTGCACTGCTTTTGATATTGCAGTGAATTTTTGTTCTTGTTCAAGGATTTTTTTACTTTGGAGAGAGATGGAAGTCTGCTCTACGAAAATGTGAGTGGAGATATTTTTTCGTGTTACTTGCCAAAACAGTCTCACAACGTTTTAAAGCAGGGGTGTCAAACATACAGCCCGCGGGCCAAATCCGGCCCGTTGCGTGGTTGGATCCGGGCCGCGGGATGATTTTGTGAAATAAAAACTTCTTTGTTTGCTTGAGAAGTCTATCCAGTTATACTTCAATAACTCGTGACTTTAGATTTCAATTACTTGCAACCTTAACGCATTTGCTTATATTTTATTGTTTTTCTCTGTCTTTTTTCACGTGAAAATGTCCCGTTTTCTGCATATTTCCCTTTGCATGTTCACACCGGTTTGATCTTTCAAACAGGTATGAACATGCAAAAGTTCAACTACTGTTAATAAAGTTTAGCACTAGAACTCCGGGAAAAAGCATACCTTGAGCTCCAGCGATGTCGATTTCGAAACCTTCGGAGTTCTAGATACAACTCTAATTGAAATTTGCTACGTAAAGTTTAAGATGGCTAAGCCGAGGTGCCGTGCTAAAGCGTTTTTTTTTATTTACGTGAGGAAATTGAAAACTTCATGAAAAAAAATGCAAGCCAGTGTTAGAATTTCAGCTCGCAATAGATGCAAAACCTTGCCTTTACGGTGGATATTTCGCAGCACTTGAATAATCTGAACAAAATGTTGCAAGGCTGCAAAAGATTTGTCACTCAGTATTACGACACCATAGGTTGCGTTTAAGTTGAAGTTGTCGTTGTGGAAGACACAACTTTCCGGTGATGACACTGTTCATTTCCTTTGTCTAAAACGTATGCGTACCACGGGACTAAACATTGACTTGAATCAATACAAAGATAAGATAATAGAGTTGTTGCGGGAGTTCAAGCAGCGGTTTCAGATTTTTGAACAACTTGAGACGGATTTTCAAGTCTTTTTCTCGCCATTCACATTAAACGCCTCTGATCTGCCCGTGAACTTGCAACTTGGAATAATTGAATTGCGTGTGTTTCAAATTTGAAGACCAAGTTTGTCTTGGCGAGCTTGGGCACATTCTATCAGTATCTTTTTCCAGGCTACCAATGGCGTAGCCAGCCCAAAAATTGGTGGGATGGCAAAATGTTTGATTTTAGGCGAATAACACTATTTTGTTTGGAAACACGCCTCTCGAAGCACGAAATGACTGCGTTCTAAAAATTTGGGGGGGCATGGCCCCTGGCTATGCCAATGCAGGTTACCCCAAAGTGATATCCCTTGCTACAAAAGTTTTGTGCATGTTTCGGACGACATACGTTTGTGAACAAGTGTTTTCTGTTATGAACATCGATGAAACAAAGCTGCGCTCAACGCTCACTTAAATGACACCCTGAAAGTTGCTTCTAAACAGGATTTGACACCTGATATCGGTACACTAGTGAAAGCTAAAAGGTACCAAGTTTCAGGCGAAGGCCTAAATCGCTAACATATTTGATGTGAACTGCTTCTTTGCGCCCTGAAATATAGTTCTGCAGCAGTGGGTGTTTACCAAGGGTATATTTCAAGACAATGAACGCTTGAACAGTGAGTGAATGCAACGTTAGTCAACAGTTTCATTACAAACGTTTGATGGAACCAGGGATATCTAGAAACTCCAGGGATATCTAGGAGTTTCTAAATATCCCTGGACGAAACCATACTATTTGTACATTGTCACAAGCTGTATGTTTTGTCTGAAAACAAGCATTTCCAGATTAGAAGAAAAATTCAAGTTTCCACTAGTTTGCACGATGTGGTGCCAGTTCCGGATGGTCAGGATTACTGCACTTAGCTGCAGACGAGCAGAGGTGTTTGAAACGGAAATTTGACAGAAACCGGTTCGGTTTTTCCGAAATATTTTGCTTCGGTTGATTGTTTAGTCATTGTGTTTTCGTTTCGGTTGATTTCAAAGTCATTAATGATAAATCTTGTTAATATATCGTACAATTCAACAGACTTTTCTCAAGAAACGTCATGTTGTTGCAGAGTTTGGAAAGGTTGCTCCTTAAATGTGCTAATAATCATTTTCAGATAAGCTTGAAATTTTTGCATTAAAGTTATAAAAACAGTTAGAAGTTGGCATTACTTATAACAGGATGTTATGCAATGATTTCACTGGTCCGGCCCGCTTCAGATTAAATATGCCTGAAGTGGCCCTGGAACTGAAACGAGTTTGACACCCCTGTTTTAAAGCGATGCTATGCTAAGTAACATATACTAAGGCCACGATACGAGAATCAGATGTTTATGACAAAAATTTTCTAGACATTATATCCACTCCTTGTTCATCCTCTGCAGACCAAAAGAAAAATTCGCAGGTATCATTCCATTTAAGCGATGAACAACTTACACAGCAGCATTGGAAGACAACTGGGCTATGTCAAAGGTTGTGGCATAGCGGACAGGATTACACGTTTGATTTTAGTTAAACTGCTAGTTGTTGTTGTTTGACCAAATGCTTTGAGAGATTTTACAAGTTGGTGCCTCCAACGTGCATGGCTCTGCTTGTTGGCTGAGTCATATGAAACAATAAACCATTACCAACACGAAAGCGCAACATGACCTGATGCTAACTTGTGTTGGCCTTGTCACAGAGAAATGTGGTTTCTAATTGGTGGTTGGGTAAAGGATGTTGTTTAAAATACAGGTTTGAAGTTTCGTTTGGGAAAATAAATCAATTACAACCTATGAATGCTACAATGGCATTAACGTCACAGACGAAAAACACGAGCAATAAACAAATCAAGTGCTTTTCCTGAAACGATAAATTTAAGCGGAGAAGTAGTTTGCATGATATGCATATGTTAGGTTTATAAGGATTAGTCTTCTTTGGCTTAACGCGTTAACCTTCCGGTTTAAAACTAAAAAAACATAGTTTGTTCGAACGTTTGAGGGCATTGGTGGTTTCAACCTAAACTCGACCTTAAACCTATACGCCATTTACCTATTCAGTTACCAAAACCTTCTGCTTAAAAAAGTACAACGCATGCATAAGCCGCTCATCTTTCATACCTTAAAATCATTACAACAATTTGTCCCGCTAATATTATTTTTGTGCCTCAAGGCAATGAAACAGTTCAACAAATCTCTCTGTCATTCGCAGTGACTTCGAAAAACTGCGTCTTACAGGTTTTTACGCAGATTTGTTTCAACACATCTCTTTCACCGGGATTGGACTTTTTCTGGCGCTTTACATTTGTTCCACTATCTGATTGAACCGAACTTGATAAAAAATTTACCGTTTGTTCCTCGGAAAATTGTTTCTTGGCTTCACTGTTGAGAATAATGTTTGGTAACAAGTCTCCACCGATCCAACTTTGCAGTGTCAGGCGTCTTATTTGTATTGTTCCCATGGTATAGCTCCGACACATTCTCAGCGGTGATTGCTACACTTTGGGCCTTCCTGTACTTAATAATATTTGTTTGCAACACTATCAAACCAACTTACAATATGGCCACAATTCACAATTCATCTCATGCACAAACCTCCATCTTATGCAGTAGCGTAGTCAGCCCAAAATGTTGGGAGGGCAATTTGTTACTGGACCGAGCAACAGTATTTTGTCTGAGATACCGCCTCCAAAAACACAAAACGACAAGATATGCTAGAAATTTGGGGGGTGGGGCATGGCCTCTGCTATGATCATGTGGTTAGAGCTTACACTGCATCGCAAAAGCTGTTCTGAATTTTTTTTTTTTTTATTTGTTTTTCATTTGTGATTTCCAAATTGTTGGTGCAAACATTACATGAAGATTTTTCATTACTAAACATGTACATGGGTGGTCTCTGCAGAATTACATCAAAATGAAACAACTGTGTTTGTTCAATCAAAGTTTGACTTCCTTGTCAAAACTCCAAAACATTAAAGCTGCATTTTGTGTTAAATACATCAGTTTTTTAAGGTGTTTTAAGGACCGGATTAGGGTCCCTAGAATTGAAAATCGGGTCCCTAGAATAAGAGAAAACTAACATCGGCTCCCTAGAATCATAGAAAATCGGGTCCCTAGAATCAGAAAAATCGGGTCCCTACAGGTATATACCGGGTATTCAACATTTTCCAAAAAAAAACTGAATAAACCATTTTTTGACGGAGCTTGAAATTCAGTTATCACAGTACATGTATGTTTGATATCAACAGGAATCGCTTCTACTTCGACGTTTTCTGATTTTCACAGTAAGATTGCACGCACAGCTTTTTATCAATGTAGATTTCTTTGTGTCTTTCCAAGCTTGTCAGAAAATGTGAGGCTTGAATGTTCCCTCTTACCGGAATGAGAGAGTAACAGCAGATGATACAAATGAACGTGCTTTCCGGAAAGGAAGCAAATAATCTTCAATCGGGAGGATATGCGTCTGTTTTGACAAGACAGGCGTGTTAATGGTTCTTCCGCGGAAAGTGGTTACTCTAGAGCCAAATTCATATCCAAAAAGTGTTTTTCAGTTAACAAACGATAAGCGGATTCTTGCTGATATATAGGGGCGAAAATTAAGCAGAAATCTTTTAAGGATTTTGAAAATCGTCTGCAAAGCGACTGAGAGCAATGTCTGTTTGTTTCTGGCAGGTCTGCACCTGATTTTGTTCACAGCATGATGGATGACCGATTTGTTTCATTTATCTACGTTGCTAAGTCTTTAGATCCATCTCAAGGTCAAGATCCATTGGTTAGGATTGCTGTTACAAGCTCCATATAATAGAGGAAAAGTCATTATGGAAGCTTTATGCAAAACATTGTTGCGCTTCTACAATGCTTGTTCTTGCTGAAAATTCACCTGCATTCACTTGAGGGCAAATCTAAGCCTTTCTAATGCAGTGTTTGAGACAGATCTTAGTTGATGAACTTTTAGTGGTTGCTATTTGAGCGAAAAATTTATTACTCATGCACATGAGCTACAATAATATCAGAATTTTGAAAAATCAACGCACGTTTCTTCACGGTATCACGTGTCACCAAAAACATTACATTGACTGCTACTGCAAGCAGAAAAAATGTTTTGTTCTACAGTATATAGTTTCTACACGGCAATTTCCGTCACCATTGACACTTTAAAAATTATCTCCTACAGTTTGATTTAAAGTAATTGTGAAAATAAGCGTTAAGCGTATTTTGTCTAAGGTTGTTAGTGGGTTTTGAATCCTTGATTTTGAACCAGTTTTTTTAATTATCAACTAAACTTGCAGCAGAACGTTTAGACCAGTGCTTGTCAACCGGGTGTATCGTACACCCCAGGGTGTACCAGAATTTTCCAGGGGTGTATCAACTTGATGGGGTGTACAGGGGAGTACCATGCGTGCTCTTCAAGAACAGTCACATTGTCTCATATATGTCGTTTGCTCCAGTGCAGCTGTGTTAACTTTTCACAGATTTTAAAACCGTATCTATCGGGCGGGTGCATTGTCTGTCTTTTCCGGCCTGTGTGTTTGTAATGTTGGTCAGATGGCCATCACGTATTCTTCTTTTTTCTTTAAATGCATCATTCTCCATCACTCCATCATTCGGGAGTATGCCTGCAAGAAATGTTTGGGAACCATTGCTCCAGCTTGATTTTTTTGTAAGCTAATGTACCAACCATGCTTTTCTCTGCAATGATTATGTTTTGTAGGAAGACACGTAACAATATGTTCTACAATACTTTTCAAGCAGTTAGCTGGAGCTAAGCGAGAACTCATACCAAGAGGATGTGAGTAATCTCTATGTTAATTTTAACTTTGCACTTTTTCAGTTCAGATTTCAAGCTGTTATCATCTTGTACTTTTGAAAGGTATTGCAGTAAGTTGTTGATCCTCAAAGAAAATTGACATGCGGAATTTTTAAAGAAAAACTTAGTAGCGAAAGGTAGTTGCACAAAAGAGCATATGCAACTATAAAAGGAAATACTTCAATGAATCAAGTGAGAGTATGGATGTCAGCAAGTCACATGCTGAGTGCAACGTAGCCCGCTTTTCCGGGAGTAAGGTCGACATTTAGCAGATACAGTTATAAAGAAAGTTGTTCAAGAGAAAAAGGCTTGTATTGTTATGAAGCACAAATGGAGGAGCGATGCCTGCATTGTGTATGGGTTTTGTCGCAAAAAAAAAGAAATGCTGAACCCGTATCCTTTAGGACAGTGCTTCTCAACCACAGGGTCGCGACCCAAGTGCGGGTCGCCGTTTAATATGGTTGGGTCGCCGACTACAGTAGTTTACATCTGTAAAAATAAAATCATTTTTATTGTGACCCTATGTTCATGGTTAGGTTAATTGTCGACTGCGGTTTGACTGTTTTCTTTATTACGTGAAAGTTTTAATGCTGAACACAAACATCTAATATACTTTTCCGATGTGAGATGTCTATCTCGTGGCAAAGTTCTGGAGAGATTCGTTACTCTGCCTAAGGAGATGAGATAATTTTTGATGCAGAAGCACAACTTGGCAGAAAAATTAGTTGACCAAAACGGTTATTGCTTGTGGCATACCTTTCTGATATATTTTCTCAGCTGAATGTCATGAATCAATCTTTGCACGGACCAAACATAATGCTGGTCGACGTATCTGAAAAACTGCTTGCTTTTAGGGAAAAGCTGAAGTTGTGGAAGAGAAAGATAGTCTCAGAAACAGCATCTTTTCCTGTTTTTAATCAGTTTGTGGAAGATTTGGAGGAGGTGTGTTTTGATTTCCAGCTTGTCATCAAAAAGCATTTGACTTCACTGATACGAGAATTTGATATGATTATCCCAAAAAAGCAAAAGAATTGGAATGGGTGCGCAACCCATTTGCTTTTGATGTTGATACATTGCCGGAAAGCTGCGAAACTATTTCTGGATTTCAAGCGGAATTCATTGGCATTCAGTGCGACAGTTTATTGAGGAATGCCTTTAAGAAACAAAACCTTGGACAAAAATCGATAACGAAAAGAGTATTGTTGGTACGCACGCAGTAAACGCTATACTGCCACTTGTTACTACCTCCTTGTGTAAGTGTGGGTTTTCTGTGCTTGCACAGATCAACACAAAGACGAGGAACTGTTTTGAGCCTGAAGACGACATGAGATTGATTCTGAGGATGATTGTTCCAAATTTTGACAAAGTTGTTGAAACGATACAAACTCAGGGCTCACATTGATTAAATTCGAACATTTGTTATGACTACGTTTAGGCATTTGTTAAACTGTCTTGTGTTTAGTTAACTTGTTATGTTTGCAAGAAAATGTGCGAAAAAGACTGGGTCGCCAAAGCTTTGCTATATATTTACCCTTAATATTTGGGTCCCTACAAAAAAAGGTTGAGAAGCACTGGTTTACGACATTGCCTATTTTATACAACCGTATTTGATAAAATAATTCGTCCGGCTCCAGGACATCTCAAAAACGTGTGAGGTCACAGCATTCTACTCACCAAAATAAGTCAAAGGCATGCTTTGAAGCATCCAGAAAGTCGATGTCGACGGAGGAAAAAAAATCCGTTTCCAAAGTAAGAACAATTACTCTATCAAGCAAGACAACTTAACGGAGATGTTTCATATTTCAGAAGATTTGTTGAAACAACTTCTTGACAAGCTGAAGAAAGCTCAGTTGTTTGGTGTCTAGCTCGATGAAACAACAGATATTTCAGAAGAGGTTCAGTTGATTTTGTGTTGTGCGTTTGCCAATCAGGAAACAAAAACCTTTGGCGAGTTGTGCTGGCTTAAACGTGGGGTTTGCTCAACTGCTCAAGCCATCTTCACCAAATTGAATCAGTTCATTGAAAAACATGGATTTGATTGGATGAAGTCCCTTTAACGACCGCAAAAGCCAATAGATTGGCGCGTACGTTTTTGGTTATAACTCGCCACCTGCTGCAACTAGAGAGGTGTTCAAACCCTCTACAGATTCAGCAAGTTTAGTAGTTCCGAGTCAAAAAAAATTTTCAGTTTTGGGTTTGGGGTTCTCTTGGGGGGGCGTCACAAGTAGGGGTGTTTTCGCGTTTTCATGGCCTACTTTACCCGGCCCTGGACGCCCATCGAATGGGCCCACATTTTGGCCCAAATATTTTCACGAAACTAGGCTATATTACGAGTCTTTAGAGCCCTTGATTGGTTTTCTAGCATACCTGGATGAAAAACTATGCCACAAAAAACAAAAAGTAGTCAAAAATCCAATCCCCAAAAAAGGTAACCAGGGTGGAATAACACCCCTTTTGGATATGGCCATAACTCGCTGTTAGAATAGGCTAGAGAGCTGTTCAAACCCTCAAAAGATTCGTGAAGACAAGTACGTTAGACTGAATAAAAAATATTCAGCTTGCGAGCACGGGTTTTTTGTTAATGTTTGCATATTCAGAGGCTATTCATGCATATTTCTATACATTGGGAAAATGACGTTACCTCCGGGGAGTCGAACCATCCATCAGATTTGGTGACTCGACGTTATTTTGGATTCTAGGCTTCAATACGAGTCTTTAGAGGGTTTGATGGACTTTCTAGCGTTTCTGTTTCAAAAGTTATGGCCATACTTCCGGGTTTTAATTAGGGAGATCCTCTGAAATTACTCAGCCATGTCCTCAACGATTTGGGGTCTTTTGGCCCTAACTTGGGCACCAGAAACGCTAGGAAGTCGATCTAGGCCTCTAAAGTTTCATATTCCAGCCTAGAATACAACCAAACTTTGAGCCAAACTTTTGACCCTTTGTGGAGGTGGTGACGTCATAATGAAACAATCGAAAAAGCCAAACCTACCCTTTTTCTAGCCCCACCCACCGAAAACCCCGTCCCCAAACCTAAAATGTTTTTTTTTTCAGTGCAAACTAGAAGACGTCATGAGTCTTTCGAGGGCTCGTATATTCTAGCGGGGAGTTATCGCGGGTTATCACGAGCTACTGTAGCCGCCAGTGGGAGACTCACGCATTTTCTGATTTTGGGTGTAAAATGGAGTTTTTGGGCCATACCTTTGGTTCCAGACATGCTAGAAGGTCAAGCAAGGGCTCTATCGACGCGGGAGATCATCTAGTTTCCAAAACAAGTATCAGCCAAAATTTTGACCCATTGGATTGGCGTCCAGGGCCCGTCAAAAATGGTCAAAAAAACGAAAACACTTTGCGAGCCCGTCCCAGCCGAACCCCTCACCCAAATAAAAAAAAATTTTTCAATCGAACCAAGAAGACTTGCTGCATCTGTAGAGGGTTTGAACAACTCTATAGCTATAGCGGCTGGCGAGTTATAACCAAAAAAGCACGCGCCAATCTATTGGCGCGCCGTCGTTAAAGGGTTAGGCAGTTGCTACCAGCGGAACAGTAGCCATGCAACGCGCTACTAATGGCGCGTTGCATGGCTACTGTTCCGCTGGTAGCAACTGCCTAACCCTTTAACTTTTCCGAAGGCGTTGTTCGGAAAATCAAAAACGTTTCCCTTGACTGTGTTTCAACCTGTTTTTTGGGGGATTTTTCGGTCACAGACCGAAGTTTTTTTAAACGGCCGAAAAAACCTTAGTCAATTTGGTAATGATGCCATTTTCAAACATACAAAAATGTCCCACAATTAAAAAACGACCGAAACTTTATTTTCGAAAAATGACCGAAATGTTTCAGCGAAAATAAACCTTTGTTTCAACTCACTGCATGATTAAATGAGAATTTGTGGTTAGAGTTTAATTTAAAAATATTACTAGAGGCCAGGTCTGGAGATTGCTCTTGAGGATGTCAAAAATTGAGAAATTCATCCTCTCACATTCAAAGAAGCAGCGAACGTTTTCAGAAGTGTGCAGAGACATGATGGCAGACACAATGAGGTTATATTTCATGCTGAGGCACGCTGGTCATCCAGGGGAAAAGTGTTAGAGCGTGTGTTTCAACTGTGGCAAGAGTTGCGGGTTTTCCTTGCTAACAAGGATACACAATACCATTAATTTTCGAAGCAATTTTTGGCTTTATGTGAATCTGAATTCTGTGTCGTGGATCGTGCAGCCATTTACATATGAGGAAATTGACTTGGACGTCTCGCATTTAGCTGCAACAACGCAGAAAACGGCAGGACACGGCACCAGGGACGCATTGAGAGGGTAGCAAGAGGGGTGCAACTCCCCGGCGCCGAGTCACTATGAGGGCGCACAATGGCCGCGGGGGCGCCAAAAAGTCCCAACAATGTCACAAGTACCTTCTTCAATTTAGAACATATGCTTCCGAAAGACCTCAGTTACGAATATAGGAGCGACAAACTTGCTTCTTGCCTCGGGCGCCATTTGACTTCGTTACGCCCCTGCACGGCACACGTAACAATAAAATTAATGAAAGTCAATCTTCCTGCTCATGAAGTTTGTACAACACCCAGTATGAATGAAAAAAGAAATCATTTTAAAAGAAATCAGTATGAACAAGAAAATCTCATTTACTGTGATTGCTCCCGTTGGATTTCATCCGCCAGTTGTGAAAAATGTGGTTTTAACCCTGTTTCAAGGGTATTTTTCATAAGAGGATCAACATCCTTGATTGAGTTTGTTTTTTTTTCATTTTATTTCGACAAGAACAGAAAATCCTTGCTCGCAAAGGTAGTTTGTTGGCATTGCGATCAAAAACGTAAATCGCTTATTGGGTGAAACTTCGGTATTCAGGAATGCTGAGAAGTGATACGCAAAAATCTGCTAAGAAAGCGACATTTACAGCGTAAAAATCGCTTACAATTTACACTTTAACAAAACTAAATTTTAGTGCAATGGCAAGGGTGTACAGGTTTTTTAACAAGTTTGAAAGGGTGTACCAATACAAAAAAGGTTGACAACCACTGGTTTAGACCCCAAGTTTAATTAAGATCTTAGGATTTTTTCAGAAGGCAATAGAGCTTTGCAGTTTGTCCAAGATAAAAAATCGAAATTTTGAACAACATTGACAGTTCCCTGTGTGGTTTCATTTCAATCTGTGTGTTTAGGAGATATTCTTTCAAAAATTGGCATATTTACTGCTTTCCTCTTTTCCTTTTATTTTTTTTTTGTTTAAGCTCCACTTCTACCTTTTTTCGAGATATCCCATTTTTCCCAACTCCCATTTTTCGAAACACCGATACACTACAAAGTGTTCTGCGAGTTGTTGTGGACGCTCTATTAAACTGGCGTCGTTTGCTTCAGGAAATTGCAAAAACGATGAAGAAAGAAACGTTTTGTTTGAACTCATAAGCACATATTTTGACTTCACGTAAGACAAAAATAACGCGATTTTAAACGTGTCGGGAACCATCCTGTTGGTTGTTGAAACCAGACATTGATTTTCATGATTGCGATGTTTCTGTTTTCTTTTCTAGGTCATTTACTTAAAATTGCATTGAAATGTTTCAAATACAACTTATAGTTTACCCCTGACAAAACAGAACACTAAGAATTTTCTACTTTTTGTGTGATAATTTGAATAGTACGTTTGACATCATTCAAACCTCAAATCATTTAGATTTTCAGTGACGCAACACAATGTGAGAGATTGAACCCGAACCGCACCATGGACAATTGTACATTTTTAATGATATGTAGCCTTAAATCATTTCAAACTCAACACGTTGGTTTTAATACAAGTTGCTTTGTTTTGAATAATATTTGTGAAATTTGTATTAATGATCATGGTTAGCTGAGAACGTACTCACCAGTGGCGGATATTCAGGGTATTCAAGGTGTTCAGTGAACACCTGGAAATAAAGCAAAATATTAAAAAATCGGTTTTATGGCATTCGTTAGCGATTGATGCCAAGAACTGCCTGTTAAACGTTGCACAGAAAGCTAAGTGCAAGTTCGCTGTTGTGTCTTCGAGTTCGTGTTTGTTAATTGATATAGTCGCAGCCACGTGGCCCTCTTGCTAACTGTTGAATTACGTTGCGCGCTCACTTGATTTTTAATCGTGATTCTCACACGTCTGCTTAATTACGAGAGCTGTTCGTTCCGCAGTCCAGCGCAGTTAGTTGGACTGCAGTCACGCGCTAATGCGTGATTGATTTACTGTAAATAACCGCAGCCGTATTTGTTAATTGTGAGTCCTGGTAGCTTCGCTGCGCGTTTAGTTGTTTCTGTTGTATTGTCAGAAACCGTGTTGACGATCAATCGCCGCTGATGTTTGCTGTTGTCGGATTTGATAACAACAAATTGTGCTGATTGCTTTCCGTTCGTTTGTAATTGCTGTCAGGAACAAGAGACCACGGTCCAGTTGATGCGCGGATTGCGTAAGGGTCGGGTTCCAGGCGAAAGATTGTCAGGATGCGTTTCTCAAGTTTCTGTGGACTAGCTCCCCCACGGCTCGCGATTAAAAGGCTAGCTGCCGCAACACTGCCTTTATTTGTATTGTTTTCTCATGCAGCAGATATATTTCTGAACACGGCCGAACGATTTTTGCTTGTCTGCTCAAGCATGACTGCAGGTTGTTCAAGAACACCTTACGTTAAATAAATAAAAGAAAAAAGCCAGTAGAACCAAGCGATAGCGCTTTCAAAACAGCCAGGGTGTTCACCTTGCCCGTTGAACAACTTGGTTACGTCGTACGTTGTTTTGCTGGGATTTCCGCTTAATCTGTACAGTGGAAGCAAGTTGTGCAGTTGGCTGGATTCGTTGTGGTGGACTTGTAGAGATGGGCTTTGCTTCCGATTGAAATAGCCTACTTTGGCTAATTAGGTGGTGTGGTTTGTCTGCATGATGATTTCTGTAACAGTTTGGACGATTTTTTAAATGAGAACGCACGAAGCTGATTTTTACTGACTTTAGTAGTTGTGAGCCTAGGCTCACGTGCAAAGCGGCCTAACGCTAAAATGCGGAATGCTGATAGCAGTCGAAAAATGGATGCTTCCTAACACGTAAGCCAGTATATTTATTTAATGATTCTATGTCGAAAATGCTATTTATTTCTTATCAGTGAGTTCAACTGAAGAGATTTTGTCACGGGAAATGAATTTAATTAATTCTTGTTCGTGCCCGTTGCTGTCGACGTTCTAGGGTACGTGCTGAGCGTGGTTTGATTATTATGATCAATTGCCAATCTGTTCAAGAGTTCGAATGATTTGTGGTAGGCGACAACCACCAAGGCTGGTGAACCTTTACAGTTTTGGGCTGGTTTCGAGCCTGGTTAACACCCTACCAAAACGGCCACCATACGCCACTGGTACTCACAAACTACTGGGTTCGGGGTTCGGTGTGGTATGGAGCTTGCTTTGTCGAATCATGTTGCAGACTCCGCCGCCAAAACGCAGTGAATCATTGCAGTAGCTGTGGAATGTGCCTGTGGTTATTGTTATTCCATTTCTTGTGTTCAGTGGTCGCACGTTCGTAATCATTGCATGGCGCTTGCTTGGTTGCCGCAATGCTTCGCGTGTTTGGTTATCCGCCAGTATCGGCATAATGCGTTGGTCGATCTGGCGATCGGTGGCAGTTTGGATGTCAATAATGTGACTCATTTTTTCTTTTTGAAGGTACTGACCTTATAGTTGTTTTAAGCCACGTTAATAATCTGGCTGTGTTATGCTCATGACAGTACTTGTTGTGCGTTTTCCTAGTTGGCGGTTGCCCGGTTGGCAGATGTTCTAATAACATAATTTAAGTCTCCAACAAGCACGGCACTTTCATGCAATGCCTGAATAAAAATGCCCTATGCTTCTGTGAGAAACGCTTTCAACAATTTTCGCTTTCAAAAACTGTATTAAGCCAATATTATACCGTTATGACTGATTGTTACAATTGTCTATGACTGATACGAAATTAATCAAAACTAACAACGTCTTTGATAGCATTTAAATTACTTTTTTTGTCCAAACTTGAAATACATTCATTTCTGCAAAGATTATAGTTGTATTTCTTGCGACGGAATCCTGCTTTTCTTATGAGATCTGTACTTCCCAAAGCGCATAACGCTTTTAAAGTTGCTCGAAGGATTTGATTTTGAGTCGCAAAAATTAAACTCATTTTTATTTTCTCATTTGCATTTAATTTGCAATTCAAAGGTTGTTCAAACATGATATATTTGATACAGTACTCATTTCAAACTTGAGCGTTTGTAGCTATCAATTTAAGTTTGAATAAATTTATGGTTTTACAAACCTGGTCTTCATGGTAAAACTGAAAATATTAAAATGATTGCCTTTCGGGCAAACAAATACCAGAGTTTGAGTTTCTTGGTTTCATCCCATACAGTTGCATGAGCTGAATTCCGCAAAATCGCACTTAATGCAAAGGGATTCACTACATTTGGACCATTTCGCCCATACGTAACACAGATAAGGTACCTAGGTTGACCAAGGTTGTGTTTGTGCCATAATACCCTTATATTTATCACTGCCATGGACAACCTGTAGCAAGCCCGTGATAAAAGTCGTATGGAAGATTGTGGGTTGTGCATCCATGTAAACTGAAGTCAACATAAATCTCTTTTCAAAACCATCCAATCAGCAAATCCTAAATTTATATTCAAGGAAGAAGTTATTCATTAAAGGCAGTTTTAAAAACATTTCAAAATTTTCACCTTTTTGTTAATCCTTTGAAGACAAAGTTTCTTGTGTTTTTGCCTGGTTCAGATAAAGTTGCAACGTTGGAATACTCGACGCTTGTGATCAAAGCTTTAAATCCGTGTTTTCGTTTGATGGTACGCCCTAGGTTCTGCGTGTAACATCGCCCATGTGACACCGATCTACAAAACGTAAATATGAACCAAAGCTTAATCTAACAACGGAAAAAGGTTAAAATGCATCACAGCTCAAAAAAAGTGGTCCCCTCCGGTGCAGCCCATTTCGCTATGAAAATGTTTATTTACTGCGTCAGTTTTTATCCAGTTAGTCGTTCGGCTTCTAAATACAAGTTCCTCCAATGTAACCCTGCAACGACGTGATAATATGACTTCATATTCTTTGGATAAGGGTCGGGCAGAGCAGTGCTCATCAAACGGGGTACGCTGCAACCTGTACAGGGTGCATGAGTATGGAGGGGTGCATGTGGTTTACCAAAAATATGTAGATGATCCTGGTTGCAACAGACGCATCATGGCTGACATATTTTGTTTCGCATGAAGAGCGCTTCATTGAAAGGTTGTCTTTCAAAAATCACGTTAAGTATGCTACCTAGGGTTGTCAGATGGCCGGTATTTCAACGGCCTGGCAGGTATTTTACTGCTAATTTAGTAGAGACCGGTAAAAAGCCGGCATTTTGAAAATCAGTGTCAAGACAGTTCCTTCAGCGAAGTTTATTTGTTGCTGTTGATGCAATCCTTGGTGCGATTGTCACGCCAGATACGCGCCGAAATGTAATAATGAGCCATCCAAAATATGGGCAAAAATTGTGGCGTAACAATACTCGTTGTTTCTCTGTTTTCCTTGTGTCACTTACGAATTACGACACAGTTTAGATCTGGCACTGTTGACAATACGGCCGGTATTTTTACAAAACGCATCTGGCAACCCTAATGCTACCCCTCTTTGCAAAGATTCATCTCAACCTATCGCTTAAATACCTTGCATCAAGGTTTCTCTGTTACGTAATAGATCCGCTTTCACGTGACTTATGAAAGAGACAGTCTTAGTGCCAATCCGTCACTTACAAATCTTTTTGAGAGTCTACATTTCGCCTTCGAAATGGCACCGTCAGTTCCCTTGAATTTTCGCAACAGTCCATTCTGTACGAAATAAACATCAGAAGACGAAGATCTACTTGATTTCAGGCCAGACGTTCGTCACAAAGTCGACTTGAAAAAGAACAATTTTACTATTTTAATGAACTGTAGTCTTGCTCAATAAAAGTAGTGAAAACCAAAAGCTGTTTTATCTGACAAATAAGCAAATTTACAATGTGACCTGATGTTCAAATATCAAATATGTGGGAAATTGCTTCACCTCCAAACTTTCAGATTTTTAACACATGGACTGCATGCAATACTATTACCAAGATTGATTCTTTCGTGAAGCTTCATGGTGTGCATTGGCTGAAGAACTCCATACCATCTCATCTAGTGGCTGTAATCTGCCAAAAAAACTGTGAATGTTGTGGCAGTCCTCCGCTGTTCCTCACCAGGAAATCAAACGCAGGCAGATGTTGGCGCCAACAAACGTGCTTTCCAGAGAGGAAGTCACTTGACATCAATTAGTCACATTTGTTTTTGTTACAGAAAGGCAGTCGGTCTGTCCGAAGGTTATTCTTCTGCTGGCAGCGTGTCTGCAAGATTAGTGACATCGCCATAAAATATACTTGATTTGAAAGAATACAAAATAGCACTGCGTGGACAGCAGCAAAGCATTTAATAGGGTCGCTTAAGCAGTTTCATAATGTCCTGCACAAACTGGTGAGGGCGGAAAAAGCTGCTTGATTTCGAGCAAAGTTTTTATCTGCATTTGTTTCACAGCATAATAGATGAGGCATTTTTTAGGTATTTGCTTTTATGCATATTTTTATTTCGGACACAAGCTGCATTTTCATGCTTTATTGAGAACAATCAAAGTACGAAAAGCATTTTAAATGCTCAACAACATTCAGAAGACGTGCGCATGCATTGAGCAAGAATAAATATGTTTAGCGGCATTAACAATCTCTCATCGCAGTGAAGACTATTCAAAGAACTAATTGAAAGCGAAGAAATAATGTCTTTCATTGAATTATGGTGTGCTAGGAAAATGTTTTTCGTAGGCGTTGTGTCAATAAAAACTTTCCATTAAAAGCGGCTTCTTTTGCATTAATTGGAAAGCTACTTTTGCGCTTAGAAAATTGTTTTCCGTCAAGTGTAATAAACATTTTGCACCTCGTTCCGGAACCATACTTTATTACGTGCAACTGACTGGGAACAATGTAAGAACATTTTACGGGTCTTGAAACCACGGCTACCGAGTCGTAGGTAAAATTCCGACTTAGACTCCAATGCCAACTCCTCGTTTCCAAAATGTGGCGACTCCCTAACACAAGGGTGGGGAACCTGGGGCCTGCGTGAAAAATTAATATGCCCTGCATCAGAATTTTCGTCACCCAAGCTGGAGTACAACATCGCGTCGAAACGAAGCTCCGTTTTAAGCAGGTACTTAGACAGTAAGCAAAGAGAAGACTCTTCATCATAGTCAGATAAAGGTAGAATTTCTGGATAAAACTGATTGATTTTACGGCCCTCAAGCCTAATGCGCAATTCATGCGGCCCGTGATAGCAAATAGGTACCCCACCCCTGCCCTGACACAACGTGAATGAAGTTTGTCTGTCAACAATGGCGAAGAAGCGAACTAGATCTACCATTATTTTAGCAATAAGCATTTTGTTATTGTCGCTGGATACATGAGTTACGGCTTTGAATTAATCTGTTGATTTCTAGAATAGTTGTTAAACATAAACATTCCTTGCGTTTACTATGAGTGTCTACTATAACCTGAATGAATTGAACAACAACACCATTAACATATGAACTACATTCAAGAAAACTTTGAAAGTGGTATATAGCGAGAGCGAGTAATTAGCTTTTAGAACTATTTTATGTTTGATAAATTTTCTGAACATAAAACTTAAAATATCTTGTATTATGGTACCTAGTGCTTATTACTCGCATTAGATTACTTACTAAAGCAACAATTTCATTCGCATTACGTTCGTGTGGACAGTTTGCTTGCAGCTATTGTTGAATTTCCCATTACACAGAATATTGATGCACGGCAAGAATTCTCTGCTTCAACACAAGTTTTTTAAAAATTTGTACCTATTCAACAGACACGAGTTGGGACCTCCAACTCAGGAGTGCGATGTAAAAAGTTATTCAACTGGGCTTCCGGAGTCAGAGTCCGACAAAAAATTTGATTTCGACTCCTAGTGTTCTTAGGAATCCGATTCCGACTCTACCCGAAAACTTCCGACTGCCTGCGACTCCGTCTCCGCAACCCTGCTTGAATCACTCCGCGAACGAATGAGCGCTGTTTTTCCCTCTTTTCGGGCGAATTAGAATTTGTCTCTCGCATACGGGCGTGTTCTCTAGCGGCAACAAGCGATAAGGCAAGATGTTCGGGATTGCTATCTTGTTATTATTAAAACGAAATCGGGTATTGTTTAGACGATTGACGTCACAAGATTGGTTTAATTGACCCTCAAAATGCTCTTAAGGAACAATGAAAATTTACACAAACGTTCGTACCTTGCAGCAATTGCAGAAAGGTTATCTGCAGATCAATGCGGGACTAGAATTACGCATTTCCGACAGTAACAGAAGGCTGAACGCCACAAAAACTAGGTCAAATATTTCAGATTATTCGCATTTCTAGTGGTTTCAGCTAAGATTTCTAAATTTCAGTTTACGTACGTAGTTTTTCATAATTAAGTAAAACGTATCCTTAGCGATTCCATTTAAGTCAAACACAACACATTTTTAATGATCAGACACTATTTTTCTGTTTGAACTAATTTCGTGACACTTTTCAGGTTAGAATTTAAAATATCCAATGATGTTCGGTCAAGAAAATTTTGTTAGAAAACTTTACAAACGCCGATGGTTGATTCTTATTGCTTTGACTCTAAGCGAATGTTTGTACGCAGTGGCCTACGCCTGTTTTGGCCAAGTGAATGACTTCTACGTGGCCTTCTTCAAAGTCACCTACGCACAAGTAGACTGGGCTACTCTCACACACAATGTTTCTCCTTTTGTTGTTCTTTTACCAGTGTTGTGGATGATACACCATGGCAAATTCGGATTCCGAAATGTAGTTATTTTTGCCACTGTTTGTTTGTCCCTGTCATTCCTGTGCTCTGCAGTCTCTCTCGTTAGCGACAAGTTGTTTGCTTTGGTTATCGCTGGACAGATGTTCGACGGCATTACCGCAACTCTCCTTATTGCAACCCCGCCAACATTTGCCGTCACATGGTTCCCTGAAGAAGAGATTGGTTCCGCAATTGCCATCAACATCGTGGGATTGTACCTCGGCATTAGTTTGGGAACAACGTTGCCGGCCCTGGCTATTAAAAAACAGACTAATTTGACATCGGATACTGCAAATGTGAACCAAACACTGCATGTACGACAATTTTTGACAATACTGAATAGCGTTTGCCTAACACTGTCACTTTCTGTTGTTCTAATGTTTGTGTTCCTCGTTACTGATATCCCTCCAACTCCCCCAACTACAGCACAGCAGGTGAAATCAGTCCAAAAAGAAAAAAAGAAAAAATTAGGATTCTGTCAAGCTTTAAAACAGCTGTTATTTGACAAAACATATTTGCTTGCGTGCATTGTGTTTGGTATAACGACACAATTGGTGACACTAGAATACATCATGATGTCAGAAATGATGAGGGAACTCGTTGAAAAAGATTTGCTTTCGATAAATGCTGATAGATTTGGAGGTTATTTACTTGCTGTTTATTCTGTTGGAGCTGTTGTTGGAATACTAGCAACAGGAAAGATAATGGATTTTTACAAACATTACTCCATTTTGTCAAATATTGGATCTGTCCTGTTTTTTATTTCAACTCTTGCTTTTATTCTTGCATTTTGGTATGCCAATCTGCCAGGTTTATTTGTAAGTAACTTCATTAATGGTTTCGGAAGCAAAGGTTTGATGGTTGTTTTGTATGAAATTGCAACGCAGCATACATATCCAATGGATGAAACATTTGTCAGCACGTTGTTAACAATTTGTAGAGGGCCAGTAGGAGTTTTTACAGGAGAAATAGGCAGAGTGTTGTTTAATTCTTTCGGAAGTTTATCAGTATTGGTATTCCAATCGACTGCTGCTTTCCTAACTACGGTGATGACTGCCTTTTTATCACCAAAACGTTTACGTTTAGCTGTAAGTACAAATGTTGTTGATTATGGACCTGAGAACAATAGCGAATCGGAGAGCTTGTTACCATCTGAGCATTAGTGGGCACATATGCCAACGTTAAACTGTAATGAAGAAATATTTTCTCCCACTTCCTTTTCCTGATATACATACGGAACAAGTTCCTGTTGATCGATTTGTGCAATCCTGTTCCACGCTTGCAGCAAAAGCATCTGTAGATTTGTTAATTTCGCAAGTATAGATGTGAACTTGTCGACTATCAAAAGAAATGTAGTGCAAAGCCTTTCGAGGATTTTGTTCGCTACTAGCAACCTGACTCGTATCGAGTTGCAGATTTGCTTAATTGACTTGAATTGAATCAAGTTCCTGTAAGATTCGGCTCCTAGTTGAGTTGCCATTAAATCATATTTACCGCTTAATGATAGGTTAATTTTTCTTTGTTTTATGAACAAGTTTCACCCTTTTGAACGCTTATGATGATTGCCACTCATTCTTTCATAAATAGATCACAAGCAACTTAGGTAGAATTTTACCCTAGTAGATGCTGGAGTCATCAAATACGGGAGTAGAAGTACATTGGCAAATGTGACATGTTTTTAGTGAAGTCTAGAAAATTTTCCGTTCTCCGTTGAATCTACAAATTCCATGATCGTTTCGTCTTTACGAAAACAGCGTCCACAACCAACTTGAGGAATACATGAAAGGCGACAGTAGTGCAATAAGTATCATGGGTTATACAGTAGGTGTTCCTAAATTTTTATTCGTTCAGGCGTTAACACGTTTTTCAATCTCTCCACTCAAATGCATTTTATGTGTCATACTTGTTGCGGTGTCATCTTTTGGTGCGAGCTGTGGATAGCTAGAACACACAGACTGTTCAAAGCGTATCCGACAACTATTCGCCTATTCTGACACCTCACAAATTCCGTGCATTTTACAGAACTGTAGCCTCGTATTCCTTACAGTGCTTGCTTATGGAAAGGAAGATAATCAGCGCAGACACTTGTTGTTCTTGTTGTTACAAATCAAGCAAACTTCAATAGCGATTGATCGTCCAATACGGTTTCTGAAATACAACAAAAAACAAAAACAAGCATTCTGCAAGAGCAGCTAAGCTCAGGAAATATAATTCACTATCGGTTTGCGGTTATTTACAATAGAATCAAACACACATCTGCGAAACGAATCGTCAAGGTTGCCCTACACTTTAGATGCTGTCAAACATACTGTAGTTGCAATTCAAGCCTGCTCTAAATATAGCAACACCTTCTGAATCCGGGAAAATACGAACATTGAATTCGGCGACTGACCCTCTTAAACACAGCGCCTTGTAGGGCCATGCGATTGGCCACGATTGTCGCTGCGCACCTTCGACAAAATCAATGTTTTTCGAGTGTATTGCGGATTTCAAGACTCGACAATATGTCATAGCATAGGCCTAGCCAGGGAGGTCAAAGGGACCATGACCCCCCAAATGTTTGGAATACATAGCATTTTGTGCTTTGAATGGCGGTATCCCAAACAAAATAGTGTTTTTCGCCTAAAATCAAACATTTTGGCCTCCCAAATTTTTGTGCTGGCTACGCTACTGTGTCACAGTTAGACTACGTTGCAAGAAGTGAGACGTGCGCAATACAAGCAAACAAGAAGGCACTCCTCTTCAAGCAGCAACAGATTTCACTCGCCAAGATTACTCTAATACTAGCATGCCTAACTCTTACCTATGCCTACTCTTAAGTAGTTGAGGTCTTCGATGTGCTTTCTGTTTGTGGTGTCCTTTTGTGTTACAGTGTGCTTCATGTTCGATTCGTTGTGATCGACACACATCCCAAGGGCAGACTTTAAATACTGGCAACGAAATATCATTCTTTGTAACACTTTCGGAATTAATTTTCTGCTGAATTGCTTTCGTATTTTTTACAAAATCAGAAATTACCCTTATTCCGAATAAAATTACAGTTGGGCAACCACTAATTTAAGAATAGCGGTACTATCGCTATTGGCTAAATGTAATAGCGGCTCTGCCGCTGCTGCTACCGCTACTGAATGAAAATAGTAGTGAGTGCAAAGCTGTAAGCAAAGACAAGCAACGTTTCATTGATCGCTTTGTACGCGATCCCAGACGATTGCAGCTCTTGTTTCTAAGTGACGCTGAAACGTCTTGCTAACAGATCCCGCGACCAGGGATAGGACAACCGGGCAATTGCCCCTCCAGCCGAAATTTTCAGCTGCAATCATTCCCACCCCCCCGAAAATATCATCGTGGTACGGCCCTGCTTGCTAGGTAAGATAAAGTCGTAATTTGTGATTTCGTTGAAGACCATCGCAATATGGCTGCGTTGAAAATCTGCAGATAGCCTACTGTGGAAATTATCGTAATATTCCAGGATATTGCTGCCAACGAAGCGCATTTTTTGTGATTGTTACCGTAATATGGGGCATTTACTTTGTGGTGTAGAATTAGAAAACCGTTTTGTGAACGTTCATTCGTTCGCACCTTGAAAATGATAAGCGAAATGTCGACGTTGCCACCCTGGAAATATTTCTGCGGACACCCATGCATAGAGTGCATTTAGCTTTATGAGTGAATTGCTGCAGGTTTTAATAATTCGCTTTTATCAGTGCTGTTTTCTCGCTGTCATCGAATATAGAACACAAGAGAATGGTCAAGCAATAAAAAGATCAAAATGTTTTTCACAACGTTTCATGCACGTGTAAGTTGAATAAGGCGAACAACCAGGGTGGGGTGCAAACCGGGCAATTGAAACCGTCCCCGATATTTTCATGCATCATTTTAGACTTTAAAAGAAGTTACGTTGATCCAACTGTCATGGGAAAACACCTTGAACAAGCTATTGACTACTTGCATTGCAAGCAGAGCTCCTTGTTTCTGCCATGTTCATCTCTGCTGAGCTCAGCTGTTCCTTCCAAGACGCGTGATTTGACCACAAACAATAACTTGAAGATCGAAAAAAACGTATATTATTTAGAAAACAAGCACAACCTTCCCTACTCCACGTAGAGACAAACAAAACAAAAAACTCGAAAGCAATAATTATGCTAGCACTGTGCCCTGGAAGGTGTTTATTACATCACAAGGGCATTGAAAATTATATTAGACAATATTTTTCCACGTAACAGCGGGAAACGTGAAGTTTGCAGTGAGTCAATGACAAACTTCTCATCCATTCAATTTATTGAACGAAATGCGACTATATCGCGGTAACGCAATTTTAGAAATATTGTACAGAAGGACAGCAGAATTTATGTTGAAAAAAGCATCTAATTATGTGCTGAGCTGAACTTTTGTCCAAAATTTGTTGCTGGCAGGTCTGATGCCAATCAGTAGACATCCTTAGCATAGCCTGCAGCTAATCTAGCGCGCTTCATTTTAAGCCTACCTGACATGTAGGCTTCGTTTTGCGGTTAGGTTTGCTATTCTGGAATTTACGCTGTTACTGTGCGTAGCCTACTAACCTAGCCTGTAGTTAACTACATTGCAAGTTCGTTTTAGCGTAATTTTAATGCCTTCTCTGCCTGCACTCATTCAAAAAAAGCTTGTAGGAAAAAATAGTATGATATGCAGTTTCTTCAACTTTTGTCCACAGTCTACTCAGTCCCGTCTCCACGGGGGGGCTTTGGTGGGCTTAGTCCCCCCAAACAAATTCCAAGACCCCCAAATTGAAACATGACACATTAGAAATCAGTGGAGTTTTATGTCAAGCCCCCTCGCACAAACCCAAAGCCCCCTATTGAAAACTTTCTAGCGACGGTTCTGAGTCTGCTGTTTATTCATCTTTTGTCAACAAGAAGCCCAATCTTACCCAAATGAAACAAGAGTTTAAATACTTACGTGCGCAGTGGCATGGCCAGCCCAAAATTTTGAGTGGGTCAAAAT
>Ga0210059_1002302_pt1 | contig 29824 bp, 19 predicted proteins | sample Ectturendosymbi2_FD_188042 | JGI IMG/M metagenome (GOLD analysis project Ga0210059, IMG submission 188042) | Ecteinascidia turbinata endosymbiont from Florida, USA - Sample 2 (SPAdes) (version 2) | ecosystem: Host-associated > Tunicates > Ascidians > Unclassified | place: Key West, Florida...
TGTTATTAGATATAGAACCCAAATACGGTAGTTGTAATGAAACATATTTGGGTGAGGGAGAGGGTTCAGCCGGTGCACCACGTTGTTGCGTGACACCGTATTTTCTATTTAAGAATTGCTGAATGCAACGGTCCAAAAAATTGTTGGGGTACCCGTTGCGAGAAAAAAAAATTGTTGGGGTACCCGTTCATCGTTTTATGGTCACTAAATGGGTGCTTTCAAATCCCGGTAAGCTTTCGGTTTGTTCTGTTCCTCATCTGATCATTAATATCGGGAAATGACCGAGAGAGTGCTACCTCTAGTACAACATCAGACATGAGATTATAACGGAAAGTTCGCAGGGCAACGCCTTGCGACAAATTGCGCAGCTGCAAAATTCATAAAGCTTTGAATGTTAAGCCAATTCTCCAAACCGAGATAAATAATGTGCAATGGTTCTGTCAGGTGATCAGAATGCTTCAAGTAATGTTGGCAAGAGGATTCCTATCGACACTCCATTGAATGTGGCGTGGTAACAACTCCGACATGGTTTGTTCCCACCTTAGCGTGAAGCCAACAGAACTATCAGAGGTCTCTGACCACTGTGATGTATTTCGAGACCTCTTAGGTTACGAGGTCTGTCACCTGCAGCTTCCTGAGAAGAAAAGTTGATGTGAAAATAAGTCTCTTTAGTTCCGTGAAGCAATGTTTTTGCAATTACAAAGCTTCATTTCGAGTTTTTCGTATGAAATATGTCTACGGCAGTTGAATATGCAAATGCAGTTTTTTTAAGGAAAACACTAGGTACCCAGTATGAACCTGTAGGGACCCGATTTCTCTGATTCTAGCGACCCGATTTTCCCTGATTCTAGAGACCCGATAAAAATTTTCTCTGATTCTAGGGACCCGATTTTTAATCCTAGGGACCCGAATCGGGTCCCTAAAATACCTTAAAAATCCCTGGCAAATGTGTTACATTTATTGATCTTCAGTTCTCGTTTTGGAGCAAACGTATCCCTCGTGTGATGAGCAAAAGTTACAATCCCTGCCCACCACAACCTGCAGCTCACTTCCCAGATAGCATAAAAATTTTAACAAACATTTAGTTATAGTTTGCATTGATAGGCAAAATTGTTAGAACAACGTTTGCATGCTAAGTTGGCATTTGTTTTTTGTGCACATATAGAAAACTTAAAAAAAAACTTTATATTTAAATTAGGATTACCTTTATTGCTAACTTCGTTTAATGTTTGAAAAACAACCGTTTTTCAGTTCGAAAAACAGTTTGTTAAGTTGACTTTGAATTTACTCTTAAGTTCCAAACAAATATTAAAAAACCTCTGTGTTTTGTTTGAAAAACACTTCTGTCCTAGTTAACTTTCATCACAGTGCTAACTTCGCCTGAATGTTTGGAAAACGGTTTGTTTTGTTACACTTGCATTGATTTTCGATCTGATTATCAATATTTTTGCTAATTTGAATTACAAGTGAGATATTCGTCAACCTTTTCTCGCCACAAAAATTGTCCTGTTGCGTAGTCTACGTGAATGCAACACGGTTTTACGAAAACAAAGTGAGAACACATATTTATCAGCCAAAAGTTGTAAAAAATGGAGTGCATTGCGGTCTGTCAGTGCTAACAAGGTTTTGCAACCTCTTCTCGAAAGCATCCTCGGAGTCACATGTTTTGCATCCTCGGAGTCACAAAGCATCCTCGGAGTCACATGTTTTGCATCCTCGGAGTCACAAAGCACCCTCGGAGTCACATGTTTTGCATCCTCGGAGTCACAAAGCATCCTCGGAGTCACATGTTTTGCAGACGGTTTATCCATCAAAAACTTAATTGGTTATAAATGGCCAACATCGCAAGAATCATTTGTCTGAATACACAAGAAATACACGTTGGTGCTTTATTCTTGTTAGGGTTTCTTTATTCATGACACTTTCCACGCAGCACACAAACTGGTTTTCGCAAAATGTTCTTGGAACAAACACGCAAATATTTTTACACCAGGCGTGATCAAGAAACAACAAGCTGACATATAGCGCAGTGTGTACGCACACGTTTGATTGGGTACACTGCCAATGAAGGATTACCCTGCGGACTGGGTCTTCCCTGAGGACGAAAAACAGGCTAGTAAAGTACAAACTACATAAAACAAAACAACATCGTCCGTCCAAAAAAAATTACCACGGACTTTGAAACGAAAGCGGTGTTAGCGAAAGAGCGGCAAGGATTGTCCAAGCAACTGGTGCCCACGGACTCATGAAGGAATGGGTGCTCAGGAAGCGGAAAGAGTCAGTAGCACAGGAACATCACCAAAATAACTTGCACCAGTAACAGCTGTTCATTTTACAATGCATTTTCCTTCATTTCTGCACGTTTGCGCTCTTCTCTCTCTTTACGCCCGACAAATCTTTCAATTGGCATACTTCGACCAGTTCTTCATAACGTTGGTCACTTCTGTATCTGTGCCATTGGAAGTCAGAACGTTTTGTTGAACTACACCTGCAAACACAATAGAATATTGCTTTTAAAATTAACCTCTGCTAGAACAGAACCGAACCAATCACTTTATGTTACATGCTGCATTTGGGCACACACTTGAAATAGTTATTTCAAAATTGTGTCGCTATCAGTGGGTCATTCATGATTTCTACTTATACATTAAGCACATTTGCAAAGTCGTTTGAACTTTTGCAGTCAATACGTGCCAAAACGGCTCATTTGAGATTTACTCAGAAGCACTGTGCCCTCTAAGCTGAAACAAATGACACTTTGAAACAAATGAAAGCGAAACGTTTGCTGTGAAATCTAGACGCATGTGGAAACTTCTGGCTTTCAAAAAAAAAACGTTCTGTGAACATTTCACGATTTACACTCCCGGAAACGAAGCGGTTTTCTGTGAAATTCATATGCATTTTGGAAGTTTTCAGCTTCCAAGGTTTATAATGACGGTAACCAACTGATTTAGTTGATGATGCGTTGTTCCAGTGTACGTGTCTCATCATCGTGGGCATCCGCATAAATTTTCCAGGGGGGGTCAACGTCAACATTTTGCTGATCCAGTTGTCAGGTTGCTGACGATGTACGTTCGCGAAACGCTTTGCCGTTTCTATACGACTGCACCCCAAGGAAAATGTCCCATGTTACGACAACAGTAACAAAAAAGCACTTTGTTGGCAGCCATAGCCAGGTATATTGCAGTGATTTTCACAAGAGGCTATCTTCAGATTTTCAAAGCAGGATAGGCTACTTCATTTCACTAAAGCATTGCCGTGGTCGGGGGCGACCTTTAGCCGATTGCTTCCAATCGGGCCCCGCGCTGAAATGAGCCCCGCGCTGCGCCTACCAACCTACGCACAGTTACACTTTCTGTTGAAGCTGCGTGTGTAGCGCAGGCCGCGGGAACCACAGATTTTTATGCGTGGGCCCAGTTATCAACGAAAATCAAATTGAACTGGGCAGTTTTTTAACATCCTCATTCATAATAATACATTCTGGAATCGTAACAGTGGTCATTGTTTTTCAATGTGTGCTACAGTCGTTTCAATAGCAGCTAGTTAAGGCAGAGATGGCATTCAGTTTTGAAGCTGTTTTCTGTTTCACTTGTAAGCGTTTCGTACTTAGCAGGTTATTGCTGTTGCAACAATTTCTGCCTCTTGTCTTCTGAAAGTTAAGTTTATTTCGTATTTGCAAATGTGTGCTTCTTAGTCGGTCTCTTATGGGCCTTTTGCGTTTTCTCATGTAAGGTTACAGAATTTTTTTGTTGCCCTCAAGATTTACAATTGACTGTCCCAGTGACCGTGGCATCCGGAGAAAGGAATTTTCTAAGCTGAAACTAATTAAAACCTATTTGAGATCATCAATCCAGCGAGGGAGCCTAAATAGTTTGACGATTGTGTCCATTGAATCCGACATTAGCAGAGGCTGAAACTTGGTCAACGTTTTGAAGGACACTGCTAATGCTAAAACACGAAAAATAAGTTTCCCTTAGCAAATCAATTTTGTGTATCGTACGTTACAATAGCTTAAAGCGGGGCACGGCTCCAGATAGGCGTCTAAAGTTACTGGCTCTAGCTCCGACTCCAAAATGATTTGGTCCATCGAAAACTGAAAACCATTGTCTTATTTGTACAATTGTATTAGTACACCAGCATAGATGAGGTGTTGCAAAATGATGTATTTGATGGATACTGGGACATGTGCAAAAATGTTTGAGAAACTCTGATCTACACATAAACGTGCTTGGGCATCGGAAAGGTTTTCCATGGGAGGGGGAAATAATTAATGTTTCCCGTGGTGGTTATGAGCATTTTTCCAAGGGGGCCAACAGTGTTTAAATTTTATTTTACCAACTCGAAACTAAAAGAAAAACATTTTTCAAATTTCAAAATCCAGTGTGTCCAAGGTCCCCTTGTGCCCCCCCTCCCGACGCCTATGCAAAAGAGGATAATTATGTACGCAAAGACAAACCACGCTCGTCCCGCAATACGTTAACTCGCTTGCCCCTGGTCAGGTCTGCGCTGTGTAACCAGAACCCAAAATTCAGGCTCCCGCTCCACCATGTAAAAGTTTCTGTTTCGGTTCCAGCTGCAATCATCCAAAATTCCTTGGGCTCGGGGTCCGACTTCACAGCCTATCGGTCTGTTTTTTCGGCTTTGCCATTATTTTTCAGCATTATAATACAGTGTTGCACAGCAGTTTTTGTGTGATGTCCTGTTGTCACGTTTTTTCGTTTATCGATGCTTCGTTGCTAAGCTACTATATCTTACCTTTGCCGAATGATTATGTCAAGAAGTATTGCTAATTTCATTTAACACATGACCAATTAGTCTACCGCACATTGAAATAGGTACCTGGCCAGAGAGGAGATATTGAGTGTAGCAAGTTAGCAACACATGGATTTTTGGGTGTTACGGAAATGTCCGTGAAACGGACATGGAAAGTCTCTGCTGGAGAATGAAACTGGGAGATATGCTCGCAGACACCCCTAGCTTGGCATTACACTTTTTGGGCCTCGCTTTTTAACATAAATCATGATTTCTTTGAGTCTGACTTGATGCCCCTCTTCAAAAATTTCTGCACACGCCACTGAGTGCTGGGGCCCCGAAAAAGTGCTTCCAATCGGGTCCCGCACTTTCTAAGGCCGTCCCTGGCTGTGGTCTTTAACGAAATAACAAATTATGACTTTATTTTTACCTAGCAAGACTTATCAGCGTCACATAGAAACAGTGGCGTAGCGTGACTAAGTGCCACCCTTTCTACCCCTGACATTTGCTTACAAGAATTTCAAATGAAAGAAGGTGATGTTTCGTGGCTATTAAGTTGCACTATAAATCACAGCACCAGCAACTAGGCCTCGCGGTAATTGGAGGGTGATCAGAATGATAAATCACAACGATTAATGCTAAGCTGTATTTTCTCTTTAAAGTTTGGGTTCTTTTTTGATATATATTACAAAGTTGATGGTTTGCTCCAATTAAAACTGGTATTTCAAAAAATGGCACTTTTTTGCCATAAAAGTTTTTGACTCAACAATTTCGCACCTTTTTTCAGAAAAGAGGGATTTTTGACAATATTAGCCAAACTCCGCACCATCTGGCAACCCTAGTCTCATGTAACAAAACGCCTTCTACCATTATTTGAATTGAACCTTTGAGAATTTGTTGCCATGTTATTGTTGCGCAATAAAGACTAGCGGTAGAACAATCCGATCACAAGTTTCTCAACCTGCCACCGCAGAAAAAAGACCATAATGAACTGCAAGCTCATCACTGCATGACAACAAAAACTTAACCTGGCTCTTGTGCAGTGTGAGTGTCGTACCGGCAAATAAACTGTCAATGCAAGAATCAAAATCGGAATGAAGTTGTGGACTTAGTCTTTCTAGAAATTTTTGGATCTTAGTCCCAATTTCCAGGAAAGGCAACTGCCCGTTTTGCCCCCCTGCGGATGCCCATGCTCATCAATAAGTAATGTTTTTTCGTAGCAACTAAAACCTTCCGTGTGCTTCGTGGCGCCTTAGTATTTCTTTATTTACTTGTTCCAGTATGCAGACGTGTGCAAACCAAGCATACAAAAAGCAAGAAATATAACTAGTAAAACGTTAATCACTAATTCCTGCTTTAAAACTCAGGAAAATGAATTTGCTGTCGATCTCATGATAAATGCGTTGGAAGCATTTGAAACCTTGATCTGAACAGTTTGCATGCCTCTGCGCGCCAATGTGCACCCCCATCTGACTTATCTTTTACTTTTTGATTTTTCTCCGTTAGCTGTTCACCTCAAAGTTTTGGTTTTAGAATGCCTTCATTTCTCTCACACTACTGAATCCCGGTATTATGACAGATTAATGACGATACAATTGTGGTGCTTTAAAAGTGTTTTGCTCCTGTGAGTGTTGGTCGTGTGCAAACACCTATTCTGCAATGCGCTATATCTAGTTTTTCTGCTCTTGTGTTGCTTGATTGTACCCATGATATGGACCAGAAGTCTGAGATAAATGGGCTATTGTATTATCTATTGTAAAAAATGTTTTGAGCACATTGTTTACGTTTGATGTATCCAGAAATCAAGGTGCTTTCTGTGAAGGTCAGGCACATTTAAAGTTTTTGACTTGCCAGGTTTACAAAAAATAATCTGGGCGCATTTTCATGATAAACTGTTCTCAGAACGCAGGCAAGATTTACAGCAGTGAGCAGTGAAAATAACTGCGCGGATCTCCACACACTGCTGACCGCTATCGAATGCTTTTTGAATTCACGCAGCGATGCAGAAAAACCGTCTTCAATCATGGTAGGCATAACAGCAGCCGACTGATATCTCGTTGCGGTTCAGTGCTCGGTGGCGCGAATAAATTAACGATGGACTGTACTTGCTGTAACGAGAACGCCGTTATGGGTCTGGAATCTGGAAGCAAATCTGTTTGCGATGACGTTCAGGAGCGCATTTTGTACGTTTTCAGCTTGCAAGGCCTATGCAAAAAGCTATCGGGTACACTTTCATGATTTATGCATCCGGAAACGAAACTGTTTGTTGCTGAGTTCAGAAGCAACTATACAGATTTGACTACCAGGTTTTGTAAAAATGCTTTGAACACGTGTTTAGAATTTTATTAGATTTGGTAAATCGAAAGTTCTGCAAAGTAGAAAATCACTGGAAAGTTTAAAAGTTGGCCGTATGATATGTAAAATGTTTTACTGATTCCAACTTCTTTTAAGGCACTTTGGCTAAGTGCACTCTTTCCATTTTGTCCTTTCCAATTGAAGTTCTTTGCGTAAAGATCAGACATTAGTCTGTGCAAGACGCGCTTGTTGCATTTTTTACTGTGCTTCCCCAATGCTGGAAAAGTGAGTAAGCTGTGAAATTATGTGAGAATAAAGTAAACCATTTCAATAACAAAGTGCAGTAACAATAGCATTGAAGCCAAAAAGTATCCAGTAAGTTGGCAAACTAAACATTTGCGACATCACAAAAGTTGTGAGGAATAAATCACGAGTTACGAGTATGCAGAACTGGTCATATGCAACAAAACAGCAAATGAAAACAACAAACATATCTAGGCATGATGCAATGTTACACACAAGAAAGAACTCACACAAGAGAGCTAAGAACATCAACGACGCTGTTGCTATCGTAGCGCCCACGTGGCATGCGCGCAAAGCTTCACACTGTGTAAGCATGCAGCAAAAGAGATCGGCAGACTAGTCACTGTATTGCTGTTTATTCGCGCCACTTTGCGCGTGTGCTGTGCTTGGCGCATGTCCCATTGGTGGTGCATCGCGCATTCGCGTCATCAGCAAGATTTTCTTGCAAATCATCCACGTCCGCAACAGTTTTCAGTGGAATTTGTCATCAAGTGGTAGATTTTCCTGAGTTCGCACAGTGCAGGAATTTTTCTTCAGTAGAACAGCTGGGTTCACATCGTTTCGTTTAACACAATTCTGCACTTCATCTAATGCTGTCCTTATCTTTGCTTGTTGTTGAAGCACACTGCACTGAAACCCTGAACCAAATACATTTCGTTAACAACATGCATTACCAGAAGAACAAACCGAAACACAAGTTTCACATGATGAACTAAACTAGTCAAGTACGATTTCAACAATTCCGTGTCATTGAACTCTTCTGCGTCGAAGGCAGCAACAAGCGCAGTGATAGTAGGGGCACTCTAGTAGTGATTAAGAGTTTTTTATTGACCGTACTTCTAGAGCGTCAACATCGTCAAATTGGGCGGAGCGCAAAATGGTTACCTCTTTCCATTTTTCTTCGTAACAGTGGGAAAGGGGCCTCACAAGTGGATTAGCCTGGGACCTCGTATCAGCTAAATCCGGCCCCGAGCCTAAGCCATCAAAACGTACAACTTGCCTTCGCTGGTCAAAATCACAATAGCAGCAATGCTGAAGCCAGTAGCGTAGCCAGCCCAAAAATTTGGGAGAGATAAAAAAATAGGGGGGGGGCAAAATGCTTGCTTTTAGGGAAATAACACCATTTTGATTGGGATACCGCCTCTCAAAGCACAAAATTACTATATTTTCCTAAACTTGGGGAGGAATGGCTCTCTAGGACCCCCTGGCGGCGTCTATGACTGAAGAAAACTTACTACCAAGTTTTGCTCAAGGAGGATCGTCAGTATCCGACAAAATAAAGAAAGGAATCTTGTACAGCAAAAACTAACAGCTCGTGTGCTTACTGCAACAAAAATAATTACCTTATGAACTGACTTGGCGAATCATATAAATGTTCCAATCAGTCGATGGACTCTCACGGTTCCTAACCGCTCTACTTATCTTTAGTTGATGTTTGAATGGGGGCCAGTAGATGGCAGTTGCCTGACTGACATCATCATCAGAAAGAACGAGCCAGTTGGATGGAACAGTATCTACGCAATACTCTTGTCAAACTCAACTACACAAAACAACACACTCAATAATTCTAGCAAGCTTCTGAAACAGACAGTTATACAAACTTAGTTTATTTGATGCCTCGTGTTTTTCACCAGCACTAAATCCAAAAGCTTATAAGCTGTGAAGTAAAGGTAATACAGCAAACTTACTTTTATATGGCAATATCACAAACTTGTTTTGAACATATTTGACAGGTCCACTCACGGCTTAGGCAGTATGGTCCACTATTTAAAGTTTGGTCCAAGTTTGACGCAGTATAAATATACCCAAACATGCACAATCGGCGTTTTTTGGAGCAAAAATTTGATGAACAACAAAGATTTGTTATTTTGTCTTTTAAAAGATTTCGAACCAATACAACTGAATGGCAAAAAAATGCAAATTTCCCGACAATCTCGAACACTACCTTGACGCGAGCTGTAGTGGATTTTTGTTAAACTTACATTCCACTATTGTAAAAGTTTGGCATATGAGCTGCATGTCTAAAGTTGCTTTCTTTCTGATGAAAAATTACTAACATTTGAGACTTGATACACCAGCCGTCATGAAGCTTTTATCCATCTTCTCGTTTTTCATTTCAAGATACATTTTTTTGCTAGCGTCGACGTCTGAAATTAAATACAGTACATATCGTGGCAGCATTAACGGGTAAGGACTGATGTCACTCGATAATAAGTTCTTGAACTATGCATCATGGTGCCGCAATCTTCGCAAAAAAAGATCGGTTTAATCGACGTAAGACCGAAAGTTTGCTAAAGTTTGGCGTCAACAAGCTAACATTACATTTTAATAAAGTACAACAAACGTATACGTCAACTATTTTTGCAATCGCAGGTAAACAATAGCTTGTCATTACACTCTTACTATAAACCAGTGGTTCTCAACCTTTTCTGGCCCATGAACTATCTTTTAAAAAATATCCGATGGACCATTTTGCTATTCTGATACGGCATGAACAACTTGTCGACACTGTATTGCACATAGGTCAGTGAACTTTTTATAAAGGTTTTATGGAACTCTATGGACCACTAGAAATTCAGGACCACCGGCGATCCACCTGAACCACGTTGACAATCACTTCTATGCAGCTTACATCCCATCCACGCAAAGTCAGCTTTACGCTACTGACGTCCCAGGCTGCACACGAACCAAAAAACAGTGTTCTGAAGCATTCAGTTACTTTGCACGACAACCAAGAACTTTGCGCCGAGTGAAAAACGTGGACAGATGACACAGTAAAAACTTAGCATCAATTGTTACCAGACCGACGTTTATGACATGAAGGTCAAAGCAGGTTTCATGCGATTTGTCTTGCTGAACAGCGGTTCACAAACGTTTTTGAGCGCGACCCAAATCTGAGTGTGGTAAACACTTCGCGACCCGAGCCTCAAACAGCGTATGAAAAAAACAATGACTGTATGGATGAATTTTGGCAGTAAGTTGCTAAGTTCGTTTTCAATGTCAAGAATCTACTCGCTTCTCAAGTATCTACGCTACAGACAGACATAGACAAACAGTAGTAACGTTGAAAATATACAACCCAGGTTTGGATCGCCTCGGCACGATCCATTTTTGACACTCCGCGACCCTGTTTGGGGCGCGACCCATACTTTGGGAACCACTGCTATAGAACAAGGCTGGCCAAACGCAAACTGAGGTTTGCGAGCCGCATGCGGCTCTTTGAGCTTTACGAATACTTGTTGACTTGTTGACTTGTTTTTTATTTTTTATTTCTATTGCGAAGTGTTGAAATGTTGTAAAATGGTACTGTGGTAGATAGCGTACCGTACAGTATTCCTTTTGCAAATCGTTCCACAAAAATTATGCCACACAAGCGTAGATTGCAAATAAATTAGTGTTTTTATATTTTTATGTTGCGGCTCTTTGTAACTTGGGTTTTACGATATGCAGCTCATACATAGGGCAGGTTTGGCCAGCCCTGTTATAGAAACTTTGTGCATTTGTGATCGCACATCGCTGGTGGTGAAGTTTTATTTAAAAGTGAATGTTCAATGCCTGCATCACAACGTTGTCACATTTGCTGATGTCTGGTCCACCCCAACGTACGATCAGTTCGCTCATGTCTTTTAAATCTTTCTTGTTTGTAGAAGATTTTTACCAACCGCGCACAGCAAATTTCTTTGGACTCTGGTGAATATCACAAGGTTAAACGCCAGTAAACAACAAATGCCGGAACAAACAGCCGACAAAAACGCTCCAAGTTTATTTTTAGTAAACAGGCCAGCAGCGAACTAATGAACCTAAGCCTGCGCAGCGTCTTCCGATCACACTGCGTCGAAATTCCTGTTGAATTTTGATCTTAACGAAACCAGCATTTCCACGCAACGGACAAATAGGCTGCTTGGCATGAGCGCAAGCAACAACGCAGGGTCAGCGCTTACCGGTGCTTCGTGGAGACAACACGCGCTCAGAAGAATGGCTCAACCTTTGATGACCTATGATGATGGAGGGAGTGCGCTATGCCCAAACCGCGTGTGCGACATGTTGCGCCCAAGCCGCTCGCTCACCACGCCCAGCTGCAATCGCGGTGCTCAGAAAAAAAGTTCTGCGAAAAATAAAACAATTCAACGCGAGCAGCGCGTGAAGAAGTTGATTCGCGTGGAGAGCAAATGTTTTAGTAACTGCTTAAAAATTTCCGAAGGTTGTAGCATTCCTGCCAAACATTTCCCGCGACCACGTCAGATTTCTCGAGAATGACATTCCCATATTCCATATTTTTAACGGCCTGTTACACAGTTTTGCGTTGTTTCCAAAAAGGGTCTAAGAAATCTCATCTCTTTTCAATATGCTGATAGCAAAAGGCATTTTCTGTTGTACATGTTAAAAAATAAACCATAATGTACGTCCATTATTGACTTGAAAATACTAATTAATTCAATGACGATCATATACCAAAAGTAAACAGCATAAAATTAATTCCCCTTCTTTCAACCCTAGGCAACTTATACTTTCACACAAAATGTGAGCAAATGAGCTTAGCAGTTCATTCTTCTGGCAACACAAATCATCATATCTGACAAAATAAAAAAAATATTCTATTCACGATGGCTTTGCCTCGGCTAGTTAGTTTAACGCACTGCCCATAGGCTATGCCAAGTGTCTACGAGTCTGTTCTGTACTATAGAACGTCTCCATCCAATCTTGCAAACACGTGCAACTGTCAGAGCCACCATTGTTTCGGCAAAAGCCGCCACCACCATTGTTTCGGCAAAAGGCACTCCCATTTCTCACAAAACCACAAACCTAGCCCAGAGGCAGTGTTGCCTCTTCTGATGTTTTAACATCAGATCTGATGTTTTGAAATAACTTTCTGATGTTTGATGTTTTGGCAACAAATTTAATGTTGACAAGGCTGTTGTGTTTGTTCATTATATTTACTCTCTTTTCAGGATAAAAATGTTTCGTAATTTTTGAAGTTTCTTTCATCAATCTCTCACCCTCGTGTGTGTTTGTTATCGTTCCAAACTGAAGAAGCTCCCTTCGCTGCGTTGAGAACAACATTGTAGGTTAGTTAATCATGACCGACTTCTTCATTTAATGACGAAACCCCGCTCTATTTCGGATTCAACAAGTTTTGCTGCGCTTTGTCAGGTGTTGGTAATAGAAGCATTTACATTTCTGGAACGGTAACGCAAAAATCTGATGTTGAAGAAAGCAGTAATCTGATGTTAACGACACTGACTGCAGCGGTAACACTGCTTAGAGGGCAGAAACGAATTGAACGACTAGCTCATCAATTTTGAGATGGAAGGCAAACTTGTAAACAACAATATTGCAAACATATCAAAATTAAGAAACTTATGCTTACAATATGAAAAGCGCTTTCAACGTCAAAATTATGTGAACATGAAACAGTAAAAAAATTTCTGAAAACATAAAATCTGATGCAACACCATCAGATGCGGCACATCTGCGTTCACTTCCTCAGTCGCTCGCACGCCCACATTACTTCAGTAGGCATAGTGAAAGTACGAAGTTAGCCAACCATGAAGAGAAATATTTGTGCTAGTAGTCAACGCTTCTGTAGTTCGGTGTTGCGTGAACAACGCTTACTTTTCACCACCGGCCTCGCCTGCGCGTTGCTAGTGTTGATGTTATTGGTTGTGCAGCCGCGATGCACCCTTCTGTTGTTTGCGTTTTCAATAATGCTTCTGTGTTACAGTTTAGTTGATTTTCTTTGTTCATTAAAGCTTTCGATAAAATTGGTTCCCAGTTCAGTTTAATATTCATCCACTATAAACCATGAACAACGCTCAGCATGACAAATCGGAAAAGCATATGAAGTGTGTTGGAAGTTTTGTCGGTGTTTTCTCATCAACACATATAACTTTTTGGGGTTATCACATGCGTGTTAAGTAAGTTCTCGGTTAAGGACCGGCAAGCTTTATTCAGCCGTTATAAATGTTCACAGGCTTACGTGTTTATGCGGTGCCTCCTACATCGGGCAAAAGCAACGCAATTTAATAAATCGTACAGAAGAAAACAACGCCATTAAACTAGTCAGTCTGCAGACACTTGCAAGCTGACCCAGATCATCGGGTTGACTTTTGCAACCACGAGGTCATTGGCAGTGACGACAATTGGCGGCAGCTGGAGATTCTTGAATCTGTACTCATTCAAGAAAACAAACCAGAGCTGAATGGAAACATCCCATCGATGCGTTTATGCATTTTTAACCTGCAACAGAGCTTCATGTCGCATCCATCGCCTCACGCGCCACGTGACTACCTGTGCTTCGCGCCACTACGTCACTACCATAACAGCTTTTCGCGTTTTTCATTTTTCACAGCGCTTTTCTCCCGACTGACGTTGAGACCTTACAGCAAGATCCCTGCAGTTTATTTGCAATGCACTGATGATGGTAGCAAAAGTAACTGCAACATCTGCAAATGTCACTTACATCTTTTCCTTTGGCCGTTATTTTCATTATAAGGATGTCAACCAGTTCTTACTTAACAAGATCCAAAGCTTTAAAACATCAGTGCATTCTGACAAACCAACTGGCAGCAATGCAAAGCAAATTTACGACGAATTTTGGTCAGAATGGTGCAAAAGAATTAATTACTAATTCGGAAATAAACGTAATTGAAAAACTGTTTTAAAAAGTGTATATGAACGTGCTGCAACAAAATATTTTCAAAGTTCCAGACTAAAATGTTTCTGAGTTTTTTAATAAAAACCAAAAACGAAAGCGAACAGTTTAAAACACATTTCATTAATGTTCGGTGAAAAATTGTAACGATTTTTAAATAAAATAAACCAAAACAAAACGTTTTGCAAACGTCTTATGCTATCTGGGTTAACCCTTGTCTGTGCCACACCCACAGAAATACACGTTGGTTTTGCGGTCTTGTTTTTTCAACAGGGAGTTGTGTCAGACTCAAACCTGGCATACGTAGGATTTTATTATCGGTGCGTTGCATGTTACCTGGAAAATTTAATGTTTTTCACTTATCGCGCTTTCGTATAAACATCCACAATATTTTTGTTCTTGAACTGTTCGACTTGTACCACTTTTGAACAACAGGTTATTGTGGAGTTTTTCCAAGCGTCCATGTACAGAAGACAAAATACATTTCTAGGAACTTCAAGAAAACGGAAAACGTTTCACAACCAAAATTGTCAGCCAGTCACAGAGCTAAGCAACCTGGGCAGTCAACGCTAGTGGAAGTCGTCTTTTAACAGTTTCGTTCTCTGCAAAAAAACACCATGCATTTTACGAGAGTTTACTATGAACTGATGCCGACCATTTCAATAAAACTTTGCTTCTGTTTACCAGACGGAAACTGCTATTTATTTAGTGCTAGTACAATGATTCTAAATTGGCCAAAGGAATTTATAGGAGCATTCCTACTGAACCACGGAACAGCGATCTTTTTCAATAGTTTTATGACCTTTACAGTTTAGGAAAAACATTTGATCAAATCCGCACAACCTTCATGGTAGTATTGAACCAACCTTCCCGGAAATGATGATGAATTCTTCAGTGAGTAACTGTGAGTTGGGGCTCGAACCCCAAACATCTTCTTGAAAATATTAATTGAATCTAAGGTTTGCTGCGTATTACGGGGTGCACAAGGGCGCATGCAAAATAGCAGGTAAGCGTCTTTCGAGACTGCACGCAATGCAGAAAAAAATTGTAAGAAACCATGCTAGAAAAAAGTGCGTAAACTCTTCACTCTTTGGTGCATTCGAACGGCAGTTTACAATTGTGTTAGAAATTGTCTGCCAGTAGTGAATTAAATTAGTATGAAATTTGGAAGTGTCAACAGCGTGTAGAAAAGCAGTTAATGGACTTTGTGCAAGCAACGATGTTAAGAATAACAACCCAGCTTTGATACAAAACAACATGCAGTTCAGCGTCACGTTAAAACGTGTCACGTGACTACCGTCAACGTGGTTCAGCATTCCGGAAGTAATTTGAAAAGAACCAGGTTTCTACTCAGGAGCGGAATTACTGGCTTAGATCAATATTCAGTGTATGAGGGGGATATTGAATAAAGGGTCAGATCTTCTCAGTGTCTAAAGTTTAATTACAAAGAAAGTTTTCAAAACTGAGTTTACAGTGGTATAGTATGTATGAGTTCAACAAGAAACAACATATAAGTTATTTTTGCATAAAAAACACCAGTTAGCAGTTTTGCTGCTTTTATGAAGCTCTGTTCGAAACTTTACGTATTTGCAAACGCGGGGAAAGGTTGAAAACTTCGTGTGTAAGGCTGTTGTTCTCAGTCCTGACTGTTGTTTTGGTCTTTGCGTGAAGTTAGTCAGGTGATAAGTTTATGTAGTGGTTGTAACAGTGTTCAGTTCATATTAAACCAGCACTTTCGGGCCGTTTCTCATATTTAAAAGATGTGCATTTTGCAAAGGTAAAATTTAGATTGTGTTGATCAATATAAATATCTCAGATAAATAGTTACTTCGCATTTAAACACAGTTATACCAATGCACACGTTGTCCTAAATTAGAGTGATAAACTCCTTAGACAAGTGGTTTTTTTTGAGAAAGAAAATACAGAACATTGATTGATGTTATAGATATTTGATAAGGGCGTTCCACACCAATATCAATCCCTAAAGTAGGGCCACACAAATATCAAAACCTCAGTTTTAACTTCATTTGCATTGAAAATATATTTTAATCACAATTGCGGGCAAATCATTCCTAACGAAATCCGCTTTCAAAATCGGATGGTCCTCTTCAACCGAAATTCAAAGATACTTTTCGTTACGGTGAAAAAGCATTTTATATTGGTTGAATTAATACTCGATTCAGCAAATATTTGGAGTATAGTTATAGATACATATATATATATATATATCAATTTGACGAATGTTTTCTGTTTCTTACGCATTTCCGAATAATTTATTTTTTCAAGTAACTCCAGATAAAATCTTGCACCTCTTTCATAAGTTCAAAGAAACAAAATGTATGAACCACATTCATAATACTGTTCTGAAATTCACATTTTTTGCACAACGTTTTGCATGGTTTTGTGTTTGGTTAGATGACAAGGACTGAAGAATGGCGAATGTGTCATCAAGACGATCCTCCTTCATATGATGAAGCGATCGGTTCACAAACACATACTGTTCACGTAAACCTGGTTTTGAGCGGGAGAACTGATCCTCAGCCTCGTATCAACCAACGAGATCCTGGGCAAAGCTTGGTAGCTATTGATACCAACGAACGTGCCATTTGTGGGTCATCGCCTGTGTTGACAACTTGCCATGAATGTCTGCTGACTGTTCAGACAGTACCAGAGAGTGCTCCAAAAGATGAAGCGTACCTTTTCTGCTGTTTTTTATGTTTTATTAGCGGTGGTCTGTTGTTTTGGCTCCCATTTGTTGCAGAGAGCATGTACGTGACAACACACAGATGTCCAAGTTGCAACGCGGTTGTTGGTGTTTGCAACTCTTAAAGTTGCGCTTGCAGAACTCGTGTTCATGCTTCACTAATTTTACATTTCAGTCTGAATTTCTTTGCTTTTGCATGTGAAGCACTCTTTGCAACTTGTATGTTCCAGTTTTTTTTATTAAAAGAACAAAAAGTTTTAAACCAGTGCCTTTCATCATCAATTACTGCATATTAGAATTTCAGCAAACAGGGCTTCCAGCTTAGCCATTCGCTTCAGAAGATAAATTGCTAACACTCGTTGCAAGCGCATCAAAGGGTAGCTGCGACGAAGAGCAGTTGCGATTGGTTTACACGTGTGCTGACGTCAAGCGTTGAGGAGAGGAATGCGCAAACAATAAAACTGATTTGTTTCGTTCCCAGCAGTTCACTTTCAAACACAAAGCTACACTAAATGTTAAGACCTTTTTTCTGTCTCAGACCTCGTGAATGTAAAAACAGCTAACCGGGCAGAAACAAGATGGCGGACAATGACCATGAGTCATGCTTAGTTCGTGAAATATTTAAGCTGAATCTGCCGTGAAAACCTCAATCTCTGTCAGAACAGGATGCTCCCTCAAAGCGGCCGCAGTCAGTTGAAGTCAAAACATTTTTATCTTGTGTGGCTGCGATAGATACTGTATAAGAAAGGGTAACTTAGTAAATTATCCAAACAAACGTAGGTTCGGCAAAATGTTTCATGGTCATTTATCTGTGTCGCATTAAATATGAAAATGCAGTGAAAAAATTCGTGAATTAGTGAAAAAAACACGGGTAATGTTAAGTTGACTGCAGTAGTTCTGCTGCTTCCTGCGGATAATGTTATTTCACATAAATCTAAACTGCGTGCTTAGGAAGTATGGCGATGATTTTGTATTATAACTTGCACGATTTGTAACTTCTTAACGTGTCCTTTCATCAGAACCAAAATTGATTAAAGTAGCTGCATTATGCAAATATTTTAATCTTGTCATAGGCGTTTTTGTAATTAAACACGTGATGCCGTGTAGCAGGTGTTTATCGAACTTTTGTTAAAAACCGACCCAACTTGTTTTCATTGGAACCAATTGCTTCTGGATTTTAATGCTGCGTAGAAACAATACTAAGGCACTTTTAGGGGTCATGCTGGTTCTTACTGTACATGCCAATCCCATTTTACACAAAGCGCAATCACGGTTGACTTTAATATTAATATCGAAACGTTGTTTTGTAAGATACATCATATACCAAGCATAACATTTTCTTTTACTGACAAATGAAACTTAGGCGTCGGCCTGCCCGCAATTGTCTTTGAATAAATTTGTCGCATTGGATTAGATTCAGCTAAAAAAACTTTCGTTGATTTTTCCGAGTTTTTCAATTAGGAGAGCATTTTCCTATTTCGTTACAATTTCAACGAAGTCAGCTGCTACGCAGGAAGTCCCAAACAAAATCATTGTTTGATTATGCAGAAGTAATGATGGTAGCGGGAGATCGACGCGAAAATTGCATTATCTTTTGCCGAGTAACTAGTCTCTGCGAAGGAGAAGGGTTTGAATCCGTCAGCAAATTTTTTTAACAGGAATACGATTTCACGTAAGACTACGCCTCCTCTGTCCTAAAATCTTATTCAAATAGAATCTTATCCTTGCCCATCATTTTATCCAACGTTTTTATTTGCCGCTGTCCTTTACCATATCGCTGCTCTCTGGTGACCTTGTATTGAAGTCAAAGCTAATTTCTGTTAACGTTATCTGAGCTCAAACACTTGTAACAAAACAGCGATTAATCGTCGAATACGATTTCTGAAACGTAACAGAAAATAACTAAGGATTCCATCAGCGCAGCTAAACTGAGCAAACACTGTCCGTCAGCAAGCTACGACTGCACTCATAATTACAACGTCAACGCTAACTTGCGAAATGTGTCTGAGCGTTTATCGCACCAAAACTATGTGCTTTCCAAAAATCAGATGTTCGTTGCTTGTGTTTTATCAAAACATTTGTTGTTTTATATGAATGCCAGAATTTGGGTTAGAGCTGAAAACACCTCTAATTGTTTGTAGACAAAGCGACAAATGTGTAACACTCTCGCACAAACACAATTAGGCCACGCGTCGCACTGTGTTGGAAGGCCCAACGTCATTTGCTGACAAATGTATTTACGATTCAAACTGCATCAATGATAGCAGGACAGCGGCAAACTTTGTTACCCATGAAAAGGCGAACATTGAATTCGGCGACCGTTTACACATGGAGCATGTGACACCATTACAGTTTGTCGTGTTACTTTAAATTGGACAGTCGCTGCGCGTCGATCAATTTCTGATTCATTAACCATCAATACAATGAAATACAAAAAAATGAAGCTTTTGTGCTGCAATTCTTCACCGATTCTTAAGTTAAATTGGAAGCTCCAGGTTTACTGTAAGCTTTCGAGGAGCCAGCCCACATGGCTCTGCATTCGTTTGCGACGTTTCAAACTTGCACGCATTTCTTTCCATGTAGCTAATCTCCGCAAAGGCGACAAACAAATGAGTCTATCGACAAAAACGTACCTATACATTCAATTACTGGCTTAGGTGCGGGTTTTCATTGGAAATTCGAACGCACAACGCGAGTGGAAACGGCAAGACCACAAGTGCAACGGTCAAGCAACAACAGAGATTACCTGCTCGACCAGGTTCACTCTGTTGTCTGCTGTCGTTTGTGCGGAGCTGCATTTTTGAAGCACTTCCTGATTGCTCGGTCTAGGAATGTGACGCGATGCGTCGTCACACTTGCCACCATTGAAGAGACTATTGCTACTCCATTATTATATATTTGTGTTGCTTTTTCTGATAGATTTGTTTCAGAAACGCTTTAAACACTGTTAGCATCGGTGAGTGAAATGACATGCAACACCTTGGAGCTGGAAAAAAAATCATGAAGAGGGATTCTTTCATTCAGCTCCTCCTGACCACCTGTGTCATCACCTTTCGTAAATATTGCAAATAGACTTTTCAAAGATTTGTAACAAAACATCATCAAAAGCTTTCTGAACGCTTTTCACCCGTCGCTGCTACATAAATCATTACAAAATTTCAAATGGGCTTGATCAAGACGTGGCAAAGCATATAATCATCCATTAGCTGCCTTTAAGCCGCATATTAATCGATTCTCTGAGTTTCATTGTTAATTTAATGTTATGTTTTGCCAAACGTCAGAGTTGGGAAATCTAGTTTGACTGAATCCGGTACTATGCTTGCGCAAAGCGTTCTTTAACATTTATGCCGCATTTGGTGGAAAATCCTCCACTTTGAGTAATATTTTAGCATCATCGAATCACCAAGGCCACCATTTCATTGGAGAAGACGAGAAAACTAACTTGTTTTTCGCTAAATTGTATGCTTTACTTGGCCAATGTTTCATTAAAAAATGTGAAACATCTCCACGTGGATCAGACATTTTTTATTCAATTTGGGAACTCTGCGCAAGGGTAGCATTTTGAAACCATGCATCAAACATTTATGAAAACAGTTGGCATTGCCAATTACATAGTTGAAATGTTTTACACTGCCAACAAAATATATATGGAGTTTCAACTTCTATTCCTTGTAAGGTAATTTTTAGCAAGGTATGCAGGTGTTTGAGATACGTAGAAGTGAATTCCTAAAATAAACACAAAACATTTTTGCATAATAAAGTTTTTTATAAGATTGGCATAGCATTGGTATAGACTTAGTCTGTACTTTCCGTCCGATAGTTTGGAGGCACCAACAGGTACTTTTTCTCAAACTAGCAAAGTGATCATCGCCAGCATTACCTTCATAGGTCAGTGTCGAATTTTATGGTGAAAGCTAGAATTTCCATACAGGAGAAGGATTGTACTACTAGGCTTAACTCCATCGCTATCACTGCCAGCTTTATTGCTGACATATTCCTGGAACAAAATTACTCAAGTTGAATACTTCCTGCCGTATTTGAAACTTGAACCTATACATTTTGCTTATTCGTTTCCCTGCAGACAGTAACGTTACATTCCACTGGTCTCATGACCCAAGTATCTTCGCCTTTCAGTTTCCTTCCTGTGCATGCAGAGAACTTTGAAGAACTTCAATATATTGTTTGTTCAGAAAAGTTGATTTTGTACAACACAGGGGTGATAGTGACACTCAACACAACCTTTGCAAAATATCGGAACATGCACATTGATTCTCAAGACATTTGATTGGCTCTTTACCACCACCAAGGCCTTCAGTTTGAAAGTAACCTGTGGGGGGTTGATCCGTTCCCGCCACAACTTGAGTGGGGGCAGAAGAGTGGGCCATGTTTGGTACAAACAGAAAACGTTTGGGACAAAAACCCAGACTTTCGGATTGATTTGAAAACAAACGGAATCCATTCCTCCCGTATGGAGTTGCAGAGAGCAATCTTCTTGTCAAGTGATGTAATTTTCTAAAAAGAATTGAGTATTTTCTCATTTACCACAGCTCTGGTTCTTGGCAATCAGTCCGTTTTATGACGCATTAAGACAGGGTTAAAAACACAAAGCGGAAGGAAGAACAAAAACGTGATATGATTAGCCAGACTGAAGCTGAATGTAAAACAGCTGCTATTAATAGATTTTTGTAAGACTTGGTTAAAATGTGAACGTGTGTGGAGACAACTTTGGGCCACTTCTTCTCAAGCCTCCTCGTCAAATAGAAAAAATAAATTCGGGAAGGGTCGATATGGTCAACCAGTGTTCTTTCAGCCTCCGTTCCATACAACTAAGTTGCAAATATCAGTTCAATACGTTCCTGTCATTGTTGGCCACCTCACCGTGTCGAAATACGACCAGAAAATGTGATTAGGCACTTTGTTTGCTAGCAGGTTTTGTATGTTTAGTTGCTGAGTCGAGGTGGATAGGCAACGAATCTTGTGAGAACTCATGCAGACAAATGTACATGACAGAAAGTAGGTACAAGTCGATCTTGAAAACAGAATGTGACAAATGTACGAAACATGGTGTATGTAGGTTAAGCTGTAAATAGATAAATAGTGTCTGATTTGCTTTGGTTTGCTGCAATATTTGCCGTACGCTCAAGTGCAAAATATGTGCAGACCTATGATTCAAATTAGTTATTGTTTCTCATCTGTGCCAAAGCCTCTAAAGTTAACAGTATATGAAATAGATACATATCTCTTTTCATGTGAATACGTGCCTATCAAATGACTACAATAGAAACCAAAAGTTAGTCCTGCTCGAGTGTTCATTTTCAGCGCACGACGTCTACTTTGCAAAACTTCAAGGTTGGACCGAAAAAGTATTAAACACAATTCTTGAGGTATAGTCAACAGAAGACTCTTGAAAAGAAAATCCAGTGAAGGCAAATCCAAGATAACCAATAAAGGTGTTTGGTTATTAAAGTTTGAATATCAATAATGTAATTTGCAAACGGTTGCCTGAAGGAAAATAGATCAAACGCTTTGCATTTTTCTTCAAAGAAAACTTTTGGATTTTGATCGAACGCTTTCATTGGAACCGCGGGGATAATATACTTCATTCAAACCCATATCATAACAAATAAAAGTGTTCACAATGCGTAACACTCAGCGAATTGCTCAGGCAAATATGTTAATGTAGGAGAGCAGCAATTCGAGTAAAACGTGATACTTGGAAAGTAAACAAGCATTTTACTACGCTTGGTAAAATAGTTTAATGTTTCTCACACATAGCATACCTTTTGCCTTATACGAGCAGCGGTGGCTAGGGTCTTGAAATATTGCATTTTCGCTTGGTAAGTATTATAAATTAACCAAACCTCATCAAGAAAAAAGCATTTTATTTTCGAAATACATGCTTCCAAACACTAAAGACAGCATCGGGATTTCAATTATTTTCCTTAACAAAGCTTTGCAGTGATAAGAAATGGCGTCAAAGTTATAAAAGATGGCGTCCAGCCAAAAAATCGCACAATCTGGTGAAAGATGTTATGCCTCAATAAGGTGCAACCTGCTGTGGAGTTGTATTCCATGGTTGATTGAACATAATAACGGCCGGGAACTATCAGCTTTTGCAATGCTTTGTTCCTCATTCAGCATATCCAAGGTTTCAACCGGATAGTGCATTTTAAATTACAGGCTTTACCAACAAATCACAGGACTTCAGACAGAACGAAAAACATAAACGTTTAGAAAGATTTATGTAAACTGGAGCTAGAATTTCACATTTGCAGGCTAAGTTAGGGTAATGCGTCCGAGCAGGGTCGGCCCTAGCAGATGCGGGGCCCAATGCAAGACCTTGGCGCTGGGCCCCTCTGAGCAGTCATTTTATGACGTCATCGTGTTCAGTCAACCGTGTCACGGTCGTGGTGGAGCGCAGATATACAGTGCGACGCTAATACGACAATTGAGGACGTTTGCTAACGTTCGGGAGGAATTCGCTAGTTCTGACGAGAGCGTTCTTTGTTAACAATGAAATTTATATGGCGTTTCTACTGAATTAATAAGCGCAAGGTGTTTCTGGCAAAAGTTAACAATCTACCCAAACACCATGGCGTGGGGCCGCAGAGGCGTGGGGCCCAATGCAGCTGCATCGGTTGCATTGGCTTAAGGCCGGCCCTGTGTCCGAGATAACCTAGACATGTTTCACCGAAATTAAGTGAAAAAAACACATATTTCCTTCGTATTGTTATTTTTATGGAATGATCGTTTCAAAATGCATTGCTTGTATTTGATTCGCAGGAACAAGAACTGTTTCGGAATTTAACTTACGCATTAATACAAAATCATGATTGCACCACCCCCTTATACACCGGCAGTATCTTCTGTTGTTACTCAACCTGCCATTGGAACGACCACATATCTTACTCAACCTCCAGTCTTAGCAACAAATCTGGCTCCCGTTCAACCAGTCGTGGTCTCGCCAGTAGTTGCTCAACCAGTTGCAACTCACACCGTTGTTGCTACGCAAGTGGTTGCACAACCTTTTCTTGGTCAAACGCCTGCTCAGATAGTTTGTCGAAATTGCATGAGAAGTGTTGTTACAAGAACCAGCTCTGATCTGAAGTGTGAAGCATGGATTTTGTGCATTGTCCTGTGCTTTTTTGGATGCTTATTATGCTTCTGGATTCCGTTTGTGATGGACAGCATGAAGACTACAACCCACAGATGTCCGAACTGCAACAATGTTCAGGGTGTGTACAGACCTTAAAGCGCATCTGATTATTGTGGGTGATATACGCTCATTATTCAATTCTTATGTTGTACATTGATACGTAGGAGGATTTCAAGCATTTTTCTAATCAAAAATGTGGTTTTAATTTGCTTTAAAATTGCAACAAATTTGTACGCCATGTTGCTTGTTCATCTTTTATAGACAAATAAAGTTTCTCCAGAAGTTGCACAATTCGTTGAAAATCTTTGTTGCTCTTAAAAACATTTTCCCACATGTTCTTCACAATTACATTTTCTCTCATTCCAAACTAAAGTAAAAAACCTTGAGAATTGTGTACATGTAATGTTGACTATAATAGAGATAGAAATGTTTAACTTTGTGCAAGTAACGTATCAATAGCGCATTGACTTTTGAATCACTTAGAAATTGATTGTGAGCATTTGGTCGTGTTGAAACTCGAGTAAAAGATTTTTGCAGGAAGAAATCAAATTTTTGTCAAACAGTTGTTGTGACATTGGAACATGGTATTTCAATGTTTTCGTAGAATTCTGTGAGAATATCATTCAATAGTTTCGTGATGGTATTTTTAGTAAACTGTAGAACGATAGTTTACTATCTTTTTTTTTCACTGTACATACGACGATTTGAAGCAATGCGTTGTGAAACCGATGTTGTTATCTTGAATCAAGCGTTTTTTTTAATTTTTCTAAAACTGTGTGAAAAACATAAAAACTAATCATTTTTGTGATGTTTATCTTTGAATAATGTGTTGAGCCTCACGATATAAGCAGTTCTTGCTGTCGAAACCTAAATTTTTATTAACACTTTTTCTATATTGAAAAATTGTTACGACATGAAGAACGTTCTGACCATCCATTTCTTTGCTTTACATAATACGATATGTTTCACAACTCGAACGTAATTTAGGTTCTTCAAAATTTAAGACCTTTAGCGACGGAAAAAAATGCCTCAGCCTAGTTGAAACATTTCAACAATGGTAGAATGCAGAAAAGTAAGTCATAGCTAAAACGAAGATATGTATTTCGGTTTGACAGGATTGTGCGAAAGGTGAAAACCAAGCAGTTTGTTTTTTGTCGCTTAGCACAATACGTAAAAGAAAGTCTTAATTGTTTGAAAAAAAGTGTTATGTTTTCGAAACAAAATATTCCATCTTGTGGCATAAAAAATGCTCTGCATGCTTTCCATGGAATTGTTTACAATATTGTTGCATTGGTTACCCCGTTTTTAGATGGGATATGCACAACACAAAACGTTCTGCTAAATGCAAGTGGAACCTCTTAACATGCATATGAATAAACAAGAATGCAAGTTTCAATTGTGGTTGAAGCACTGGATAAATTTTTTTCAAACCGTTTGTTTTCAAGTTACGTGGTGAAAAGTATATTTACTTGATTATTTGCGTTGATAAAGTTTCGGCAAATATTTAATGAGTGCGGTTGGATGAGGCATGTTGATTCCATCAGCAATTTTCCTTAGCCGAAACAAGGTAAAGAAGTCCACAATGTTATTCGATGCAAGACTGTACAGTGCAATTAAAAGTCGGAGACTTGCGGTTATTTGATTGAGAATTTTTGTGAAATGCTTTCGACTTCGGCACACGGAAGGTGAAAGTGATAAATAGCCTAATAATGAAAATACCGTCTAAAGCAATAGATGTAAACAAATTTTCGTAAACATTGCGGTAACTACTGCTACCATCATCAGTGCATCAGCAGCTTTCGACTTCTTGAGTGATTTAATAATTTATCAGTAAACCTCAACATCAAAAGTTCTGTCACCAAGTTTAAACCCAAACTTAATACGGAAGTTTATAGGTAGTTCAATACGAAACAAAACCTCAGCAGATTTTGTATACTGTACTCAAACATATCGGATGCAACAATGCTAAAATAAAACATTCGCATAAAAAACTTCAGACATTTGAAAACCTGTCTCTTTCGTCAACAAACCGACCAATTGCTCCTCCCCTTAAATTTCATGCATCACTTCGTTACTTTAGGTTGATCTGTATTTTGTCTGAAAAATAAAACTGAATAAATTGTTGACAATGTAACTGCAAGCGAATTTTAAGCTGAACGCCTTGTTTCTGCATATAGCACTTCATTTTATTCGCAACAGCAGCTTTGTGTAGAACGCAGCTTCTGTAATCTGCATCCCAAGAGCTGCGTATTAGGATGATGGACAGTAAATTGAACATTGATCAAAACTTTAGCTTTTGAAATGCTTTAGCTTGAGCACTTCGTTGTCCTGTTAATGTATCCGATATTTAGGCATATCTTTCCGTAGTATCATAGAACTTTTGGAATCAGCAAGCGAGATTTGTTTAGTAAGAAACAGGGCTTTGGAGCCGAAGTCCGAGCAATTTTGGATGGCTTGAGCCAGAACCAAAAATTTTTAGATGGTGGAACCGAAGCCGGAGCCTGATATTTGTGTTCCCGTTCCACAGCCGTAGACGTTGTGCTGCTGTGGTCACATCATACAGCCCATTACTGTGATTGCTAATCGATACTACGACTACAGCTTAAACGCATGCATGACGTAGTCACAATAGTCAGTTGCCAGTAGTAGTCTTAGTGAGTGTGCAGGGTGTGCAAGGGTGTGCAAAATGGGGGCACCCATTTTCATTTTACGCGCCTTGAGGGAGTCCCCATTTTTTGTTTACGCGCTTTCAAAATTTTATGACATTTTCTTGATGATTGTATTTTTATTATATGCTAATGATTACACAATAAAATTTAATTTGCTTTCTTCTAGGTTGTTATTAATGATATGTTTTAACACATTTGAATTTTCAATCTGAACATAAGAAGCCAAACTGAAATGATGAAACATAAATAGCTTTCTGTATCATCAAAGGACAAGCGGCCCCAGTCAAAATGTAAAAGATCCCCAACCAAGATTCAAAGGGTCCCGCAGTAAAGGATAAGGAGGCCCATTAGTTTTCAGTTAAATATAAATAGCCTGTCTACTGTATATTCAAAGACAAGGGGCCCCAGACAAAAGGTAACATGGATAAGATGCCCAAAAAGATATGGATTCCTCAATCAAATTTTAGGAGGTTTCAAATCAATAATATAGAGCTCTGACTTCTATGAATTATTTTGCTATCAGCAGCAAAATTTAACTGGTAGCTTACCATTCTTTCTTATAAATCTAGTAATTACCCAGTGTGCATATCCTTTCAGCAAAACACCATGCACAGAAAGTCTCTGCAATTAACCTCATTTTTAAGCACATTGTCCACCGAAGATTTGTAGTTTTGTGATATTAACGTGTGAAAGTTTTTACTGCCACAGTTGTATTGGATGCAGCTCATCAAGGTCAACCAGCATGGAATTCTGATTGAAATGTGAGTCAATACTGCACATTTCATTCATTCCAGTGTCATCATGAACATTATGGTTGGTTTGTAATTTCTGAAAGTATTTACTGGAATTGCAAGACATGTTTAACTGTAGATTTGGACAATGGAAATCTAAAAACAAGTAAGTTCTTACAAAGCTCAACTTGGCCTCAGTCTAACTCCATTGTTCAAAAAGTTATGTGAGAAACTGGTTTTGCTTGAGAGAATTGCTAATGCAATGTGAAGCGGAACTCCCCGGTTGTTGAGTCCTGCTTCAGTGTGGGATTGATCCTGAGGAAGGATGGATGATGACGTCATCGATGTTAAATCCTTGCCAGACGAATTGGCCAAAGAGAGCTCTTAAGCGTCGCTTGCTCGGTGTTTCCCTTTCTCCTTGCTTTGGTCGACTTTGCTTACATGTAGCGGTCGCGCTAGCGTGACTACTACGTCACTTTCCTTCCTCGAAGTCCTCTGGATTGCTCACTCTCTTCTCTTTGAACTATCTTGCCAATTGATGTCAAGAGTCCAGCCAGGTCCGATGACGTGCGTGTCATGCTTGATTGGGGTTCGGTACGTTGAGCCTTTGTCTTCTTCATCTCTTTCTCTTCTTTTTGTTGCTTTTTCCACGCGACGCACGTTATCCATCCCAGCTTCTCAAGGAGGTGTCCCTTATCGGGCGCCATTGAAGCGGAACGTCCCGGTTGTTGAGTCCTGCTTCAGTGTGGGATTGATCCTTCAACCTCCGGAAGGATGGATTGCGACATCATCGATGTTAACTCCACCCCAGACGAATCGGCCAAAGAGAGCTCTTACTTCCATGTGCATGGAAGTCACGTATATGTGTCGCTTGCTTGGTCTTTCCCTTCTCCTTGCTTTGGCCGACTTTGCTTACACGCAGCGGTCGCGCTGCCGTAACTGCTACAAATGTTACCTCAATTGCTTTCAGTTTCTTTTTCATTCAGAACTAAATGTCATGTGAGGACTGTTGACAGCCGAATAACTGTCTTTACTATGTATGTTTTTTGTTGTATTTTTGCTATGGTTGTTGTATTTTTGCTATATCACAGTCTGGTTTGGTCGTCGTCAAGTGCGGACATGTGTCTGAGCTCTCTGCTGCAGACACAGACAGAAAGCTGATTTGGAAAATTCAGTAAAGTTCCGTTCAGCAAAGGTAGCGCTTTACATGAAAGCTGCATGCCTGGTGTTAAGCTTTTATAGTTTTTGAAAAAGTTCTGAGATTTTACGTGTTTCATCTGTCTCTGTTTTATATGCTGCTGTTTCTGAAGTTCTTGACGACTTGGGATTTACATACTGGAAAGCTGACCTGCACAGAGGGAGGAATCAACGCGACCTCAGTTGTTTGCCACACGTGGACATCGTTGAATGTTCTAAGAATTTCGTGAAGATGTTCCCCAGGAGCTTCCTATTGAACATAGGGTATTGCATGCCTGCCACTGCTGTCCCTTTGCAAGACTGGTGCACCCTACGGCACTTTGGAATCAACGCTCATTCACCAACAAGACGGGGAGGAGATCAGGTACACGTAAGATTCGGGCAATTGCTGTAATCATTGCAAAGCATCGGCAATGTAATTAAACTCGCTCACGAGGCTGTCAGATCGAAAATTTAGTCCCTGTTTATTGTGGTGAATTTATGACAACACTAATCCGTCAGAGGTGCATGTCTCCAACGCCAGCTTTCTCGGTGCGAAAACCGCCGGTTGCCAATCAACGTAACCTGGTGCAAGTAAATATAACTCGTCAGTCGGCCTTTAGAAGAGAACAGTCTACAAAGATGATCATGATGGTTGCATTGAACTGCCACACCGTTGCAAATAAACGTTTGTCGATTGCTGACTTAATAATATCGAGAGACGTGGACATCATGGCCCTCACCGAGACCTGGCTCGGTTATGACAACGATAAACAGATTTTGCATGATCTGGTACAACTTGGGTACAAAATACTACAGGTTTCACGATCCTCAGGTTGCCGAGGTGGAGGCGTTGCGTTGCTTTTCAAAAGCAATCTGAAATTGAAGAGTGTAAAAACGCACAGTTTCGACCAGTTCGAACATACGCACTGTACCATGGTCTTCAAGGATATACGTGTGGACTTGTTCGTTTTCTACCGCCCTCCTCCTTCACGTGCGAATGGTCTGAAGACATCTGACTTTTTTGATGAGTGGTCTATCTTTCTAGATGCACAAATACTAAACTCTCGGGATATACCTATTACTGGAGATTTCAACCTGCACCTAGACGTTCCCGATAATCCGGACGTAATGAAGTTTAATAACCTCTTAGATGTTCATGGCGTAAAACAGCATGTCAGTGAGCCAACTCACATGCTCGGTCACACACTGGACTTGTTCATGGCACGAGACTCATCGCGTCTGCTTTGCGCTGCTGTTGCTGTTGTTGATCCCGGTCTCACGGACCCCAGCGGCAATTATTCTGGTGACCACTTCGCCATTGTCGCTCCATTAAATTTCATAAAACCCAGTCGTCAAAGGAAAACTGTTACGTTTCGCAAATAC
>Ga0210059_1002303_pt1 | contig 29808 bp, 10 predicted proteins | sample Ectturendosymbi2_FD_188042 | JGI IMG/M metagenome (GOLD analysis project Ga0210059, IMG submission 188042) | Ecteinascidia turbinata endosymbiont from Florida, USA - Sample 2 (SPAdes) (version 2) | ecosystem: Host-associated > Tunicates > Ascidians > Unclassified | place: Key West, Florida...
AACTCGTACAAGGTTATTATTATATTTGTGATCATTAAACCACTCCATCCAAAATTAGCTCACGCTTTTGGTTACAGGCTGATTCTAAGTGCAAGCGTGCATTCTCAAACCTGACCGGTGATAGTCATTGTAACGAAACGGGCATTATCAAGTAGCAGTTTACCAGTGCCAAGAAGTGCAGCTGACGATAATTCCAGTCATAATCATTTCATCATTGAGGAGGACAGTTTTACTGTGCAGCTTACCTTTAGTGCTGGAAACTGCAGTTCATCAATTTATCTCCTAGCATTTCACCTCTGTTTTGTTTCTGAAACGCTACGTTTTTGTTTATAAATTACATGCATAAATGTTTGTTGATCATACTGTTTTATGACATTTGGTCACTCAAAGTTATTGAGACAACAGAAATGTAATTATTAACTTGGTCTCCTATCGCCCACCAACCGCCCATTTCTGCTTCACCGCCCCCCAATCGCCCATTTCTTCTTCACCGCCCTCCTAGAGTTTCTCACCGCCCCCAGGGGGGCGGTACCGCCCACTTTGGGAACCACTGGTATAGAGGCTGACGCTCAGTCTTTCCTTGGCTACGTTTTGCAGACCAAACTCTTCTTTCGCATTCGATTTTCTTCAGCATCACGTGCACATCCTCTACAGGAGGGATTACGGTAAACAGAAGGCAGCTAGTGGTGTAAGCATCATTAATACCAGGGTTGTCAATTAAACGGTTAACGCACGAGTACGCGAACGGCGCGGATGCATCTAAGATACTTAGGTAACCTATGTTCAAGTGCGGCTTACAATCAAAGGCGGCTAACAGTTGGGTGAATTCGGCAAGCACATAATCGACCACCGGAAAAGGCAAACGAGAACGTTGCTAATCAGCGAAAACGAATTTTACAAACGATGACGGCATGAAATGCGTCATAGGGGCCCTCCAGTGAAAATTGCCCCGGGCCCGCTACCCTTTAATCCGGCTCTGATAACCGCAGTTGGTTGCTGTTTCCTGTGCCGCATTCGAACGCCCAACGTTTTTGTTCGTCGTTATTCTAATTCTGGTTTTACATCGAACCGCTACGTTACGTGTTTCTGACTTCACGCTCAAGTGTATTGGATTTTTTTTGTTGTGTATCTGAATATAATCGAAAGAAGCAGTCAACTTAGAGTCCTACTGGAGAGTTATTAGCGGACGACGTGGTGAGAGCCTTTTAATTTGCCTTGCTTTGGCTGGGCAACTTCAAGACGTCAGGTTGCTTAGTTGGGAGACCGACCTGTGCTCCTGCAACAACTAGGTTGGCTCCTCAAGTAGCAGGGACCTCTACAATAACCTACAACCCCAGTCCCTACATTTGTTCCCAGACCTTTCTCTGGTCTCTGGTGCAAGTTTCAAGCAAGCTCTCCAGTTTTCCGTGCGCTCTATCGGCAAAGTTCGCATTTCTCGGATTACTTCGTGAATCTGTTCGACGTGTATACGGAACACCAACGTTGCTTCTAAAGTACAGCTTTACGGGATTACATCCTACGTTCGTTCTGGAAAGTTTCTGACGTTCGATTTCTACGCATCTGACATGGATTTCTTGTGGAGGTTGGATAGATCGTCGCAGACACAGTAAGACTTTCATTTTTGCTATCAATCAGCTCGTTTTTTGCTACTTGAAATTCAAGTTGAGCTGTTCAAAGACTACATGAGTTTTTTTACACTAAACTTGTAATAGCGGCTTGACTGATAAACTCTATTGAGATTTTTGCCGCTCAGAATGACAAACATAACGGCTTAATTCAAATTTTAGCGGCTTGATTAACGAACTTTTACGACATTTTTGTGCCGCTCGCATTCTTTCTTACGATTTGCAAACGGAGTCAAACTTCTACGACCTCACGCATTTTACGTCAGACTTTTCGCTGAAACAAATGTGGTGTTTTGACAGATGCATTATTGTGCCTGATCAGCAGATGTGCTTGCTCTGCTGTTTTTTTCTGTTCATTTGATTTTCGTGGTATCTGTGTTACTGTTTTTGTGCTGCTACAAGTTGCTACAGTTCAGCTTAATGCACGTTAACTTCTCTTAAAAATCGCTTTGATGATCTAATTTTTTCTGGATTACTTTTCACGAAGTAAACTTACTGTTTTCGGATAGACAGAGTTTTTTCTGCTCCTGTGTGGTTTAGCAAGAGGTTTAAGCACCCCTACCCCTGTGTTCCCCTTTTGATTGTAGTTCACTTACACGAGCACACTGTCGCAATTTGTAGCTAAAGCTACTTTCAAGAAACGGGTTGTTAAGAACGAGTTGCACCCTTCACAGGGCACTTCAGGTCACATACGCTCGGGTAAACCGTACCTTTTCCCCGTCACTTCTGTTTTGACACCGTCCAACACTTACATTACTAACTCATCATCATTTTTAACTCCATCCGTTATAACTACTGAACAACAGACTTCTACCACCGTCGTTAAAAACAACCACACGGACACGCGCCGTTCGCCGACCTGCATTCTTCCGTCCATAATAATCAGAGATTCCTCTTTTCCTTACGGGTGAAAAGTTGAAAGGCTGAAGTAACAGCAGAGAAAAAACAAACTCAGGACTACAATCAAAATTTCGTAACACAAGCTCATAAATCATAACATCTTAACAAACTGACTGACGTCAAGAATACTAGTGGCGACAAAAAAAGCTGCGACTCAGGAAATAAGTGTTTACTCAAAAATTAAAAAGACGTTTACTCAAATAAATAAACGACTGAAACATCTAACCAGTTGATGCTAATGGCTGAAAAATTTCTCCAACTAAACACTAACTCTTGGTGAAATGACTAACAATGGTAGAGAAAAATAGTGAGCCATGTGCGGGCAGTAAGTCTCTGTGGTACGCATTTAAACCTTCCACGAGTTCGCTTTAAACGCTGCAGTGGGAGTAAGCAAGCTGCGTTGAGAGAAAAGCTAGCGCACAAAGCGGAAGACAACATCGGATTGATTCAAACAACACAAAGCATCGGAAAATTTATTTCACATGGGGGAGGATCATGTTCATAATTTTGATTTGCGCGTCAATTATGTGATACCATTTATTTTTCCAGATATCCAGAGAGTGACAACTTGGTTGTTCGACAAAAGTAACGGTGTATGCTTCGTGCAGGTGCAGATGTGGCTTATTTATAGTGCCGTGGTTCCCTGAATAGTGCCGCGACAAGGCCATCTGGTCCTTGTTACTGTCAGTTTTACAATCTCCTTTGTTCCAATAACTGCGATGTGCTGACCATCTTTTGGAAAATTTGTTGCTAGTTTGACCAACATACTGTTCATGACATACCACACAAGTCGCGACGTAAATGCCAAAATCTGCGCAAGTCAAGCTTTGGCTTAGCTTAAAAGTTTTGGTTTTAGTCAGCAATTGTGAAACATTTGGTACCATGGATTTGTCTCATATTATAGCCTAGAATCCAAAAAAACTTTGAGTCACAAAATCGGCTCGATTGTTCAATTCCCAAGAGTGATGACCTTATCCAACTGTAAACAAATATGCATAAAGATTCTCTCATTATGTAAACATCAACAAAAAACCCGAGATCTCAAGCTAAAATTTTTTTTGCAGTCTGAACTACTAGTCTTCACGAGTCTTTAGAGGGCTTGAACAGCTCTTAAAAGCCTATTCTGGGGACGAGTTATGGTCATATACAAACTGGGTGTAATTCACCCTAAGTGAATAACATTTTCACCTCCCTATGTTCATATACAAACTGGGCGTCATTCACTTTGTAGGGGTAGAAATTTTGACCAGTTTTTGGTTTTTGTTTCATAATTTTGGCTCCAGACATTCTAAAAGCCAATCAAGTGCTCTAAAGACTCGGATGATAGTCTAATTTCCAACCAAAACTTGAGCCAAAAAGTTGGGTCATCGGATTGGCGTCTAGGGCCGGGTAAAATAGGCCATAAAAACGCAAAAACACTCCCACTTGTGACGTCCCCCCAAGAGAACACCAAATCAAAAACTGAAAAATTTTTTTTCAGTCGAAACCAGAAGTCTTGCCGAATCCGTAGGTGGTTTGAACACCTCTATAGCTCTAGCGGCTGGCGATTTATGGATTGTTACGCGATTAAAAAATTTGGTCAAATAAGTATGTGCCTTAAAGGGTTTTAAAAGTTAGTTGACACTAGTTGTTTTTTATAACGGGCCCAAAGACCTTATCTTCTGGGGTCTCACGTCACTACGGCATGTCATAGAGCCTCTGCATCTGGAACGTAGGGTACTGTGCTGTGAACGTATAGTAATGGCTTTCGGTTTCAGGGTATTCCTGCTCTGTGACGTTAGACAGTAGTGTATGAGCTCGGGGTGCAAGTTCACCTCCAAAAGTTTTGATATTTCGAAAATTCGGGCAAAATCTTTAAAAATTTGGGTACGGAAGTTGCATCAGTTTTTAAATAAAAATATACTTTTGTTATTGCGTATATAAATAAACATTTAACCCTGCTCAGGTAACCCCTGCCCAATTTGGGCAAATGGTTCTTCTACTTAAATTAAGAATTAGTTAACGTTCACGTAGAAAGCTGGTTCTTTCAGTAGCTGCATTTTTTAGACGCTCTTTCGGGCAGTCCTATCGAAATCTGCACAAGTTTTGTAGTTTTCGATGGGGAACAAAAATTTGTCCAAACTGACCCATGGTTACCTGAGGTGTAACAGAATTCCTTCACAAACATCCCTTCTAAGGTAACCTTGAACAATTCGGGCAAAAGGAGTTGGTGCATGTAGGTTCACTGGTGAGCCACGCCAGCAACCTTCGACCGACGCCAGCACGGGAATAGATCACACGAGTGCAAGACCTGACGACACAAATCAATTTGGCGCGAATGGCTCCTGCTCAGCTCGTGGTTTTGATTGAGAAACAGGCAGGAGAATGTACGACGCCTTCTCAGTCAGAGGAGAGAAATTGGAGCCAGAAAGGGCATGCACCTTGTGCACTTGTGGTGAAAGGTCAAAGCATTTTATTGAGGACATGATGAACCTTGTGCTTCTCTTTACAAATTGAAGTTTCTAGAACTCTGGCTTGGCCAAAAAAGGCTTGCTCCTTGTTATGCGTGCACTTGACGTAAAAGGCCAAATCATGTTATTGAAGACATGAACTCTGAGACCAGACAACGCTGTGGAACCTGTCAACCATCAAAACAGAGCAAAACGAGGTTCACGTGCCAACTGCCAACGATGGGGAGCACTTGTCTGCATTGATCACTTTCAAGTTTTCTGCAAAGGTTACTCACACCCCTGGAATACTAACCCCGGTTGGTTTCCACCCAGACAGGTGTGGTGACCACGTGGTCCCTAGGCGACAATCACCCGACGTTGTGGTTAGTGTGAGTTTAAGGTGAAAATCAGCCGACTTTATGGATAAACTGAGTTTTTGGTTTCCCTGTTAATGCCTTGACATTGTACAAATTGGCAACTCAACTAACTATATTTTTCACATTTCAATTTGGAGGGGCATGGTACATTGTTTGGGTGGGCTTAGCTCACCAAATCCACCTGTGGCGAGAGGACTGGCCGTATGCGAGACGCGAAAGTCAATAGCAGTGCCACGATCGATCTGACTGCCCAACAATTGTAAAGCATTTTCCCAGTTTGGGCAAGTTTACCTTATGTGCCGGCTTTGCGTAAAAAATTTGCCCATTTTGGGCAAGGTTGATTAATGTGGATGAAAATTGCAATGAAAATAGAAAAATTTCATGTCTCAACATAATTTACTTTTATTGCAGATAGAACCACAAGGTTGAAATGAGGTCCTGTTCGAAATTTCAATCGACCACCAATGACGTCCACGGGGAAATTTTGGGATTTTTCTATACTTTTTTGTTGATTTGTTAAGAGCACCTCCCACATTTTGGTTTGGAAAATTGCTTTTGTTCTTCACCGCATAAAAATTTTTCCAAAATCAAAACGTTGTTTTTTTCTGATCGGATGAGCTTGAGAAGACTTGCTAAGATGTATAAAAACCCGCTCGTGCGTCTAAACCTGTCAGTTAATCCAGCATAAGCCAGTAAACAAAATCTGTCCATTTTGGGCAAGAACAACAACGGTGTTTGTGTTTAGAGTTTACCTGAGCAGGGTTAATGGAAAACACATAAAATATACCTTGTTCAAAATTAACAAACAGTTTCAAATAACCTTGTGTTTTAGTTTGTGGGAGTGGATAAGTAACCAATTAATGCAGAAAATTTGTAAGGCGAAAGTTTGTGCCATAAAATTTTTTCCGACTATTTTGGGGAAATTCCGGCAAAATATCCTTCACACGCCCAAACAATTGTCTGCTCCTACACCTATGACGTTAGAATTACTTAATATGGTGCATGAGACAAACTTCAAGAGCACTATTGCATGTTACAAATCTCGTGAGATTTTCGTGGAAATTTCATTCCTATGGACAAACCTGCCTAGCTAATTTTGTCAAAACATCTGGATCATATGGCATTTTCGCTCAACACGAATTAGGCCTAGTTTTAGATCAGTTGGCATATTTTGTGCAGAAATTGGGCCTGCCAGGCAATCAAAAATCTGGCTACAATGGTTGTGCGACTTGTAGTGCTTGAAATCAATGAAAATAGTTCTTAGACATTAGTTGGCAACCTCTAAAACAGGGGTCACCTGCGTGATACCCGCGGACACTAGGTCGCCCGCAAGGACCAAGTAGGTCGCCGGCGGGACTATTCTAAAAATGACATTAGCATTATCAATGTCTTCACGTTAATGAATATCAATACTGAAATAAATGAAGGTAAACTGACCAAAAATCTTATTTCAGAAATGTTTATCAAACTAGTAGCCCTTCGCATTAATCGGTACACAAGAAGTAGCTCGGAGTTTCATAAAGGTTGGTGACCCTAAAATGTTCAATTGAAATTTATGACGAAAGAATTTCGAATTGTATTTTTGAAGAAGGCAAACAGAACTTTTTATGCAAATAACGAATTAAATACAGGGTGGCACAAAAAAAACGGTCATCACCAAAAATCTAATAACTTCCACAATTGTATTTAGATTGACACAAAACTTTAGCTACATTAGGCCAAGCCTGTGTAGCAGACATCTCCAAAGTTTCAAGTCTGTGCTACAAAAACTCTTTGCTTCATTGGCGCTCAAAAAATGTGCTCCAAATGAGCTCCCCGGCGCTGCAGGCACATTTGGATCAGGCGGGCAAAGTTCTCGATGACCATCCCGCATGTCTTTCCCTTGGGATCGCTCTTATTGCTGCTGTGATTGCTGATTTCAGGTCAGGGGTAGTCTGGGGGTTGTTGCCAAACACCCTGTCCTTAAGGTATTCCCACATATAAAAATCTGGGGGGTTCAAGTCCGGTGAATGCGGCGACCACTGCGGTCACACCTGCAGCTGATCAGTCGGTCAGTGAAACGCTGCTGTAGCCATGCCAATGATTCGTTTGAGGAGTGGGGGGTGGCACCATCCTGCTGGAACAACCGGAGGACCCTGACGGCCCCTCTCTGTCAACCAAGTGCTGTCCAGAACTTGGCAAGCACCTGGACATATCGCTCGGTGTTGATTGTCACAGACCGCTCGTTGTCGTCCTCGAACCAGAATGGTCCAATGATGCCATGGAGATGGCAACCCAGGCAGTGCACTTCACAGTGTAATGGCCTTTGCAGACAGTGCTCAGGGGTTGTCCTACCCCAAAAGATGTTGTTCTTAGAGTTCACGTGACCTGACAACAGAAAATGTGCCTCGAGTTCACGTGACCTGACAACAGAAAAATATTTTCTGCCTAAAATATGCCACAACTATAAATATATTTTTCTCAATAGTCCATGGCATCTCGAAGGTCAAATATGGTAGACGCTTAGAACATTAATTCTACTTGTTAAATCTGAAAAATAAAAAGAATTTATGAATTATTTCAAGAGTTATTCAAGTTTAGGTGATGACCGTTTTTTTTGTGTCACTCTGTACCTCATCGTCCGAGTAAAGATTTCAATACAGAAGTACAGATGTCTGATAGAGTAAAGTTGCTCTCAAGAAAAAACAACTAATGAACTTGGTTTCCACTTTCCATTGCCGTCTGCAGCAACACTAAAAGCGGGAAAGCAGTTAATCGTGGACCTCCAATCACGTTTGCAAAATCAGTTTGTCTTTTTGAACATGTGTGAGTACAATCTTTTAGTCCTTTGATAACAACTCATAAGACTGTGAATTCAACCTCAATAGACAATGGTTTATTGTTTCATATGACTCAGCCAACAAACAGGAGCACTACCTAAAGCCATGTCACTGAGTAAACCAACCACAATAGTGAACACCAGAGCAAATGAAAATGCAATGACGCAATGGTTGATCAGTGTAGACAAAGAGGGGTGCTATGTCATCTAGGATTGGTGAGGGACCACGGCGGTCATCTAGTCAACCAATCCTGATTTTTAGTTATTAAGAAGTGTTGTAAAACAACATTTGAGTGAAATTAGAACAATTAGGAAAACAAACAAACACAGAACATGGTGAAGAAAATGTACAGATGAAAGAGCATGCCTATGTACGCAAATGAGTGGACAGGCCCGTCGCCCGGATTTAGCAGCAGGGGGGGACAAAAACCAGATGGAGGGGCCAAAAACCAGAGTGGGGGGCCACATTTTTAAAATACAGCATTGGATGTATGCAGCAACCGGGGGACCAAACGTGAAATGAGGGGGAACAGATGTCAAATGGGGAGCCGGCACCACTGCCCCCCCGCTGGCGACGGCCCTGTGAGTGGATCACATTTAATTGAAGGAATTTGTTGTGGTTAATAATATGTTGAAACAAAATAAAAAAAGAGCAAAAACAAATTAATGAGGTGCAGAAGAAAAAAACAAACAAAAAACTATGGAGTGTGCTTTCATGTTGAAAAGAATGGGATGTGCACAGGAAAGAAAAAATGCGAAAAGTAAATGCACACAAAATACACAGACTTACAGAAGGAAAAGAATTTGGTTCTGGATAAGTGAAATGTTGCAAAAGTTCATAATTGTGTACCTTTACCATGTAGGAGGTGTTCCTTCATTTTCCATAGATAAATGCGGTTGATGACTTACTATCATTTGGTATTGAAGACCACACTTTAGAGCCAACAAACGTGAGGGAACATTTTCCTGAGGAAGAGTTAACGTTAGGTAAAAATGGGTTGTTAAAGGTTGCTAGTCTTGTGGAGTGATAATGAATTGAACTGATTGGAATGAAAAATTCATCAAAGTGGTTTGGAAGCAGTTTGTTGTGATAAGAGTGCATGAATTTGCCCACTGATAAAGTATACATTTTGGGAAGGCTTAAGATGTCTAAATGCTGGAAAGGTTCTTCTAGAGATTTCGTGTTGGTTGGTTTCATTGTTTTTATTGCGTTGTTTTGAATCTTAATCAGAAGCTGAATAGTTGCATTTGAAGCACGTCCCCAATTGAGGATTGAGTAATTAAGGTAGTGGTGGATTAATGAGTTATAGACACCTTTCAGAACAGACTGTGTTGTATAATGTTTAAGTTTAGTTAGAACTCCACAAGCTCTTATTAGTTGAGTTTTCACCTTGTGTACATGAAGTTTCCAGCTTAACTTATTGTCAAGAAGCACATCTAGGTATTTGAGTTTATCGTCAGGGGAAATGCAGTGATTATTTATAATGACTTTAAATGAAGTAGGAGGGTTTTTGAGAATTTAGTAGCATAAAATTAGTCTTACTGCAGTTAAGAGAAAGTTTGTTGGCTCTTAGCCAGTTGTGCATTTTACACAGTTCAAGGTTAACAGTTGTCTGAAGAACATTAAAACAAGAGTTTGACATATGAAGATTAATATCATCAGCAAATAAAGTAGTGTGAAATAAAGAAGCTTTTGGAATATCGTTGATGTAAACAAGGAAAAGCAAAGGTGAAATAACACTACCCTGAGGGACTCCGCAAGATATCCCTTTTGTATGAAGATTTGTTACATTTATTCACATTTCAAGAATGGGAAGTGAAGTTGTAAGCCGCCAAAGACTTGTTTAATTAGGCTTTGAATGATTCTATTCGCAATTTTATTCTTTATAAATGTCCAAGTCAGAACTTTTTCCTTACGTCGTCCAGATAACGTGCGGTAAAAACTGCATGGCATTCTATCTTGATAGCATAAGTTTCAATTTTATACGAATAAGCAAAAAAATTAGACTATCAGAAAGTAGCGATTACTTTCTACAAGCAATTCAGTCAGAAACATGCTACTGAATCAGGTGCATTTGCTATGTAAACATTTGAGGATTACTTCATGAATCCAATGTCTTTGGTTGGAGCAATGATGTAATGATCACAAATTTATGTGTTCTCACGCTTAGTTACCAGATGCAGCTAGGACAACAAAAGGGAGCAACAGGCCAATTAAACCCGAAATTTTCTAAAACACGTTTGGTTTTAAGTACAACAGCAAGTTACAATCGTTTTATGACACGGCCACAAAGTAATATTTGATTGTCACTAAAAGTCACTTCGGATTTTCACTCAAAGGCTACTGGCACTACGTGCAACCGGGTAACGAGAGAAATTTCTGCTTCCGCAAACGAACTGCTGTGTTATCGGGATTTGCATACTGGTCTAGTTGTTCTGCATTTGAACAATGATTCCCGACCGGGGTGCTGTGAGGTAGCTCACTATATTTTTCAATATGTTATCAAAAAATACATTCTCAAAATACCATCAAACCTCAAAGCAAATTGGTATAGGTTCGCTACTGGGTGTCAGCAAATTACGTTTCCCTTCTGCAGAGCCCCGCAACCCTAAACACTGGATTAGTACATGCCAGGTAGTCAGGCCTGCGATCACAAATTTACCAACTGCTCGGCACTTGGAATAGTCCAAACATTGAACCTAAATCACTTAGACTCTCTGGGCTCCTGCTCTGTAATGTCGTTGAAACTTTCACTTCCAGGATGTTTTCGAACGCTCTTGGCATGTTCATATTTTCAGAAAAACATTTATCATTAAATCAACGTGTATTTCAATGTTACGTTGGTTTCAATGAAAAAGCATATCTAAACTACAGTACTGGCAGTTGTAGTTGGTCCTACAACCTCATATCCTCATCTGATGCTAACGTATGCGATTTGTTCAGGTGCTGTTTGATATTTTTCCCTCGACATTTTCTGCTATTTGAAGTGAAATACATTGTTCAACACGTCTTCGACCCTGAGGTGTTAAATGCTAAATCTTCAGCATCATCTTCGCCAACAGCCAACCAGGTTTGCGCTAAATGTAAGTGCCGTGGAGCTCAAACAAACGATGGAGTTTACAGACTTTTCTGACTGCATCCTCCGCTTGCGGACATTACCAAGTCGAGCCTGAACACGAGTCCACTTTCGTAATTGTAAAATGGATCATTGTATTCTAGACGCGGACAGGAAATTTGTCGACGCATGGTGCATTAGGTTGGATATGGTTACTGACGTAACAACGTTATCGCGACTTCCTGATATTGAGAACAACGTTAAGTCACCTTGATACGACAGCGCTTACGACACGTTCGAATAAATTGAAAACAACTTTGCTCACGAGAGGTAGCGCTACGGCAAAATGTGCGAAATGCAACATGGCACCGATGTTACACAGGAACAACGGATCGCCTCAAACATTCACGGCATTTTACCAAAGAAATTGGAAAACCAGGTAATGCAGCTGCCAAAGATGCATAGCTGAAATATTTTGTTCATTGATCGAAAGCGACGTCTGTACTGATAGCTCAATTTTCTTAGGCATGGTAGCGTCAAGAAATTGCTTTGTTAACACTTTTTTTAAAAGCAACCAGCGCTGTCTTTGCTTACGTTTCGGCCAACACATTTATTTGAGCTATCCACGATGTTATACCTTTTCTATAGGCATTGGTCAGTTCTGAACAACGCGCACAAAACACTAACATAGGTTACATTTATCAGCAAAAAAACACGCGTTGCTAGTGGCTAACAAACGCTTACGAAATGAAAATTTTAAGTGAGTCCTTTTGCTCCCAGCTTAAAAATGATATGTAGGGGAAGATCTTGAAAGGCTTTACGTTTTTTGTAAAACAAATGAAGCTCAGATACGCGTTCAAAGAAGACCTGAAGGCAGAACCGTCGCCAGAACGTTTTTAATAGGGGGGCTTTGTGTTTCTGCGGAGGGGCATTGGGTTTGTGCGGGGAGGGCTTGACACTAAAAATTGACAAAAACTCAAGTGATTTGTAGTGTCTCATATTTCAATTTGGGGTGGCTTGAAGCTTTGTTCGGGGGTTGAGACCCCAAAAACCCCCCGCGGCGACGGGACTGCTTGAAGGTATCAATATTTTACAGATATTTTTTGTAAACAAGGTGAAAGAAATGCGTTTATTTCTGGATACAATTACCTACGGTAGAATCGCAATAGCAAGCTTGCTGCATAATCATCCTTTTCAATGCACTGGATTTCCATATATATAGTTCTAATTTTCGATTTTCGCCCAGCACGAGTCAACAGCGAGATTTAGAAAGAACTGGATTTCGCTTAATTATAATCGAATCTGTTATCCAAAGATCAAAACCTGCAATCAGAACCTTGTCCAAATCTTAACATCACCAGCTGGGAGGCAGTTCCAAATGGAATTAGATTGTGTTCTTTTTATAGCTGTTTTTTTGTGACACCTGACGTCTCCATAAGTGCATCCATAGGAATTGTTTTGAACGATACTGCACACTTTAGCAACCGCATATGGTGTGGTTGTACTAACAATTTACCCACTACTAAAAATCAGCTGTAACCTATAATTTAACCGTAAAACATTACAAGTGTCGCTCGATGTTTTCACCCAATTTCATCTCACCAATTATCAAAATGAAGAAAAAGAGATACTTGAAACTGTGCATAGTAAAAAAAAATTCGTGTTAAAATGTTATCAGCCATTAAACGCAGATACGCTACTGATGGCGAAAAGCGCGTTTTGGTTAGGTGATAAACCGTTGTAGCCAACTGCTGTTGTTTGACCAAATATTAATTTTCTTGTATATTTCGAACAACTAGGTGTGCCAAATGATTTTTGCATCAACTCAAAAACGAAATACAACTGCGTTTAAAACCGACTGCATTTGATCACGAACCCAACTGTGAATCATTTTTCGTTCCGGTCGAACAGGAAACCTTTCAGGCTACAAACGTCCTGCTCAGAAGTCAAACGAGGGCCGTACCGCCTTATCTACAACTTTATGCACAATTATAAATCAAGTTAGGCTAATGCAGTAATTGCCATTAATTCAAAAATTGATTATATTCGATGCTTTCATGTTTACTTTAATACAAAAACGTTTTTGTGCAAGATATTTACAGCCAGGCATGCTGATAGCCTAATTGAAGTTAATGTAGCACGGTCAATCTTTTTCGTTTTTCAAATTTCGTGGTTTTGTGGGATAAAGCGAATATACAATATGGGCATTAGCGTGCCTGACGTCATTTAACTGTCTTTGTCATTTTCGGATGGGAAGCGCTCGGTGATCGGCGACAGCCCGTAGTAGGTCAAGTGACGCTTGTAATGAACGGATTTCCGAAACTGGGAATCAGTCGAGTGCAACCAGTCGAAAATTGCAATCTCTCCAAAGCATTCGTTGAACCTGAGAGAATATGTGGTATAAAGAAATAATGTATTTATCTCAGATAATATATTTTAAGCACTTCATCACTTAAATAAAATCGATTAGAACACTGAGCTAAACCCCAGAAAAAATTTTGAATTTCAATTAGGGCTTTTTCAAACAAACCAATTTACGGTGTTTGTGGACAAAAACCTTTTTTGAAACGTTTGGATTTTTATGGCTTTACAACATACCTCATGTGATGGTAGTCGTGATATTGAGGAGAGGGGAGAAATGGAAGATGATATCCGGAGTGGACCACCACTGTTGCCATTTGACCCATGAAAATCCTTATCCATACCAGGCTGAGGTGAGTTCCAAAAATCATCGGTGGTATGAAATAAGGCATGAACTTGGTAAACTGCAAAATGAAAACATTTAGATGAATCGGTGCGGAAATAGTTTAGATCATTACTTATTAAGAGGAAAACGTATGTTTAGGACAGCGTTGTTTTCTGCATCTCTCGGACATTCAAGCTAAGTGTATTACTTTTTGATCAGTTTGGATGATTGTTAAATTGATTATTATTTAAGTTAAACTGCGAAGATTTCACTGTTTTGTTGGAGAAGCGTGTTTGCTAGACAAAAAATCTTAAATTCCGAATCATTTCTGCTGCCAGTATTATCGTCTGCAAAGTTGTCTACGTAACCCACAATCATTCAAAACAGTGGTTGCCAACCGAGGGAACCTGCATTTTCTGGGATACGAGAAATGTAAGGTAGGGGTACGGGTTATGATGCCTAGAAATCGTGTTAAAGATTTCACTTTTAACATCAAGTGAGTGCGTTTCTTGCCAGCAGTGCAAACAACCTTTGCAATACGCTTTGATACTCAATAGGCCAGTGCACGCTTTGTTAAGTCGCGAACATGCAGAGCGTAAGTGAATAACGTGGCGCTAACGCGTGCATGGCGCGTGTAACCTCGTACTTTTTGAATACGAGGTGGTATGTGATTGGCAGTTTCATGCAAAGAAAACCTTGTACGTGCTTATCAATCAATAAAATGCAGCAAAAGAGCCATTGATATGTTACGGTAGATATACTTTGCGGTGAGATATATCGACAGCCTTCGATTTGTGGTACTACTGTACAGTTATAACTGAAAAGATTATATGACAACTTTACTCAAGGTCGCAGCAGTTTGCTTTGATTTTGGGCGAACTATTAGCCGTTTGCAGTGGTCAACAACGTATGTAGTTTTTTGATACTTCTCTTAGCTCCACAAGCGAACTATAACGAACCACTCTACTGCAGTTAATGCACACGTTGCAGACTTTATTCGAATTTCAGAATACGTGCAACTGAAACGTGATTAACAAATATATTATGGAACGCAGCCTTGTTCTGCCATTAAGCGGAAAGACTTCATGAGTTAGATGCGCAAATAACCACCATCTGTACCTTTTCAGTTGATGCCATGCGAAGTAATGCTCAGCAGTGTCCCAAACCTCTGATAAACCGAACCATAAGAGTGGCGTAACAGTCACAAAGATATGTGGATCAAAACAACAACCAGCTCTGACAATTAATCAGGGCTTGATCCGCAAATCATGCAATTCAGCGAAGATTACAGCTTCGCTGAAACTTATTCTGTTTCACCCTTCCATTCATTTAATTTTTTTCATCATGAGTGGCGGAGTCAGTGTTTGTTTATATTTTATAGACAAATCATTACATTTTAGTTTACACATAAAAGCAATCGAAATCGTTTCTTGTGAGTAGAATTTCACACACACAATTCAGAACTTATCAATAGAGGAACTTTGGCACACTTCAAATTGCAGTTTTTCAAGGCTTGATGTATTTCGTAATTGTTTTCGTGGCGTGCACTCCTGCAGGTCTAAAAATCTTATGGCAAATGCAAGGTGCCGCAGAGAATTGATGAAAGAAAAACGTTGGTAAACTATGATTTGAAAGGAGGATTCTCCATTCAAAGTTATTGTCCATTAGTTCTGTACTCCGCTTTATTTCGTTCAAAAGGATGCTTCTGGTGGTTTGTGGTAACCCTACAGCTTCATGACCTGCACAGGACAGTTTGTCAACGCTGACAGTTTGGAGTGCTTGCAACGTTGCGGTAGAGCAGCACAAACCCAACTCAAAATGTTAGTACACTGAAAATTGACGTCTAAGATTTATTTAATGATGTTTTTGACATCCGCGTAATTTGTTTTTTCTTTGTTAATGAAAATTGAAGGTGCTGAGAACAGGCGTTTACAGTTCAAAGCTTAAAACAACTCAGGAAGTAAAGTGTGTCAAGGGCCAAAGGTCGGATTGAAATCATGAGACTTCAAAAGAAAAAGGTGATTTTTAACATCAAGTTGTAGCGAACAAACACGTTTTACACACGCAGGTCCTTAATAAAGTCATACGAAACTTTATTGGTGAACATAGACAGCATAGACAGGTAAAATTTGTAGTTTTTTCACCTAATACTAATTGTATTTTCTATTTTGCTTTCTCGATTGAGTTACATAGAATCTGCGTATTTGGGAAGAGGATTTCCCGAATGCTGACGCTCTAAATGTTGTTTAATGCAGCCCAGCAGACTTATGGGCTTGACCTTTCAAAATGACGGCAACGTTATCACTGCGTTAGATTGCCACACGGTCCAAGTTTCGCAAACGACTGCTTTTCATATAAATTCCAGGTGACATTTTCTGGACGGAATCTGCTACAGAAAATCATGGTGCGAGTCAACTGAAAAAAGATCTGTTTTAGAAAATGTAACCATGCCGACCAAACAGAAAAATTTGAAACACAAACTAAACGAGAGAACTGAAAAGATGCAAACGTTTGCATAGCACTGAAATACAACCAAGGTTTGGCTTCGAAAGATCGGCAAAAGTCGGTATTCCGCGGCTTTGGCGGAGAATGAACTCACCCTGAAATACTCACTAAATTATCAACTGGATGCGAATAGGACGTCGATATGCTGACCGGCGCCGTCCATTCATGGTGCAATTTGTGGAAGCGTTTGTACAAAGGCGGCCAGTGCAGAAGTCTGTACGGAAGTTGTTACATTTAAGCACGCACCGACCTACGGCGCCACCACAGCTGCTCGGTGCGCATCGAATCCTACCACGTCAGTGCACGTGACGTCAGCTGGTGAGCGGCAAACGAGAGCATGTTCCTTGCCAGGTGAGAGAAACAGTGTCTGCTGAAGAGCTTGCACTTGGCAGATGACAAAACGATTCGGTTTGCCTAAAATTGAAGGTAGACCTGCTCTGCAATTGGGTGATGAAAGCAAAAAACTTTTTTTGGAATCCATTGTTCAATGGCGTGTGAAGCATCTTTGAAGTATTCCAGGGTTCTTGTTTAGGCACCATTTCTACTGGTTAGCTTAATGAATGGGCAGAACAGAGATTTTCATAACCGTTTGCCGCATCATGTTTTTTTGTCACGAGCCGAATAAAAATCATCATTCAACGAAGAAGTTAGCAAAAACCGGCGCGATGTGGCGCAGGTGTAATGGGAAGGGATGTGAGTTGGTACGGTCTGCCAGAGCCGTTTTTCTGAGCCTAAAACAGAGCTAACATTTGGCATCGTAAAACTTCCTTTGGTTAAAAAGCACGCAAAGTCCACTTTTTCATATAAGGATACAGCCACCATACAAGCGAGCAAATGCTATCCATATACATTAGGGTGGAATGGACGTGAACTTTGTGATGATTAAAGTACTTGGTCACCTTGAGTTGGAGTTTGAAACACTCCTGAATCGGTTGCAATTGAATGTTTTTTTTCATCAAAACTAATCCTTAAAGTGAGGGGAGTTTTGCCAATACAGTATATTTAATATTTGAAAGTATCATTCGCTGGCATTTCAGGTGTGATACTGTACATGTAATCTACGTGAATAAGAAAATTATCATCATTTAGGGCAGAAGTGGTCAAACGTTCTTCAATGAGAGCCACCAAGCAAAGGACCAGCTTCTACAAATTATAATTTTTATATAAGACTTGTTAGAGATAACGGTTGGAGCTGTGAGATCTACAACCGATAGGTCTAGATCTGCTATGTCCAATCCGTGGGCTGCATGCGGCCCAGTTGAAGGTTTTGTGCTGCCCAGTTTATAGGTTTTCGTTGTAGTAAAAGTAGTCCACATACGGCTATTATAATTGCAGGTACGATTCGAACGCTTCCAGTACATTAGCTTAAGCTAAATTTAGTTTTCTAAGATCAAAGTAAGCAATTCAATACACAGTCCTCATTAAAAGAATGTGCGACTCTGGTTGAAATAATGACATGATTTTTGGTTCAGTGCACCATTTGGACGGGACATATGCTGGTCTAAATTTGAGCGGGACATATGCTGGTCTAAATCTGAACATGCCTGCTGAGATCACAATGCACTCGACTATCGTACTACATATTTGTCGAATGGAAGTGACTTTTAATACGTCATTGCTACTCGATCAGCACAAAAAATACCAAAACTGTGCATTGTGCATACGAGGTCCGCAAAAATCTTCAGCCATCCGGTCTGCAGTTTGCCCACACCTGGTTTAGGAAATTCAATGGTTTTTATCTCCTTCATTCTAACTAGAAATAGAATATTGTGAAGTGTTAGTCTTTTGTGGACGCAAGATCTTCCGTATCACTTTTTTACTTGACAAAAATAACTAACGTGGATCGAACCGTGTTGTGGGGATAGGAAGCAAACTAAACGAGTTTATCTAGGTGTGACTTCTAATGCAAAATAAATTCAAGAAAAATGGCCTTTTTATATTAGATTCTACTGTTGAGAAGCTTGTGAAAATGGAGCGTGTCATTTTTCAAAATAAAATTCAGTTCCGTACTTTATTTGGAAAAGTTAACGTTATTCTAATGCAAGCTTCGACTAAAGTCAAGTTTAACACACTGCTTTTAACACACTGCCGTTTAACACACTCAAGTGCCGTTTAATACACTCAAGTTTAACACACTGCCGCGTAACACACTGCTTTATGTCAAACGAACGCAATCATCTAAAAGTATCAAAATCCTATATGAATAAGAAACATTTGTGATTTGCACACAGCAGCAGATCAAATCATTCTGCGCAAAAAAACAATTTGAAACAATGTTGAAAAACATTTACAAAAACCAAATCAACCAAAATGTCGTTGTGTACGCAGCAGATAAAGTAGAAAAATTAAAAAATGTTTTCTGGAATGCGTTTGGGATTTACGAGCAGGCGACGTTTTGCGATCAAAATGAAATAAAGGACACCGTGCATATATTCATAACATGCATAAGCAACCAATATGTTTTTCTCAACGCACACAAGCCTCGTAGTTCTTTTAAGGTAAAGTAACAATCTCCTTGAAGACAAAACTAATCAGTAGGTTTGCCAGCTATCTTGTCACAAGATAATGTTGCACTAGCAGAACCAATAAACACTAGTTGTGTTTGCCAACAGGACGAACTATTGTTCCGATGAATATAAAACATCTGTTCTAAGCGCGTTTTTGTTGTTTTCTAACAGGGCAGTGGTTCTCAAATTGAGGTATGCAAAGGTGTACAGAACTCGAACGGTACACGAATTTTTTGACAATTTGTTGAGTGTGCTTATTATGAAATTTTAACGGAAAAGTACAATAATTATAGGTACATTTCTAATGTTTGTGCTCATGATTACACTCAAGGGGACTTGATAGACAAAGTGTTTCCCAAAGAGTGCATCACCAGAAAAAGTTGATAACAACTGTAATAATACGATTTACTGTATGCCGAGTAGTGGGACGATGTTCATAAATCACAAGAATATCGAAAAAGTCTGTAAAAACGTGTTTGTTTAGGAAACATACCCTAGACTCGGGGTTGATTAGAAATGTGAGAAATATGTTTGATAAGCACGTTTACAGCTTGCGTTACACGTGCACTGTATCGGTGGGCATTCGGGAATGGAATCGAAATGTTTGAACTGATTCATCCGATTCCAGAAGGAACGTCACTTCCTTTGAGTCGATTTCATAGTTTTATATGAATTGGATAACCTCAGGTAATCCTGTTGTTTCAATACAAAGCAGTCATTCTTTTAAAAGTCCGCTATAAGCGCAATATCACTCGCAAACCCTCTCAAAGCTAAAATAGGTCTTATTGGCGTAACGGCTGTAGTTGACAGACGACTTACAGTACAATATGTCCCTGTTTAATACTCGTTTTGCTATTCATTGAACTCGAAGAAGTTCACTACTTCATCACTAGGTTAGACCAGAAAAAAACTAATCACCTGTGCGAATAGTAAAAGATGACCTCTCCTCCAAGCACGAGAAGGGCGTAGTCAGCAATTGCTCTCCACAGAGGAGGAAGGGGGTTGGTGCACGACACACCGCATTGCTTCAACAGTGGGTAGAAGGCGACGACAAGAGCGCAGTTCGTGAGTTCATTCGTCAATGAAATTTTGATGCATCTCTTGAGCTTTGCTCTGTCGACCTGTGGGAAAATCGTGGTGGACGCATTTTCAGCCAAGGTGGCACAACTGCTGGAAATTCGCTTGAGATTATGCAACTCGTCTTAAATGAAGGACCAAAATAAATGAATAAGCAAAGTACTGGCTACTGCAATCATCGCCTTCGACGAAAACTTTCACAGTTTATCATACATCATCAGTGACTTTCACGCTTTTCATTTTTACTTCATAAATGTCCACTTTCATGAATACAAAGTAAGGAATCTCACAACCAGATTAACCAAACCTTTTGTCCATAGAGACGAGTAGTTTCAATTCCAGAAACTATTGTTTTCTCATACGTTTGGATACTAAACGAAGCATCATTGAAAGTAATGCGCATCGGCTGCGCTATGCAGCGTAAGCTGACCATTGCCCCTGACTAGTCATTAGACTGATATGGCTTTCTTTGCTAGGAACCAGGCTCATGGCCACGGAGGGCGTCGGGGCACTGGCCCCACAAAAATCATTTTGGACATTTTTAACGACAAATCCGCAGCATGAGCTTATTCATTGCGCCGCATACGTCCAAATGCCCGTTACTTTTCTTTCACCACGTAGCGCAATATATTCGGTCTCATCGCAGTCAAATCTTGATTAATTATTGATTTCAGCCACGTTCAGCCGAGGCACAGCTGTTACTCCTGTTGTACAAGGGGTAGAGCATGTTTTCGCTTCTAAATAAAAAATGCTGGTCAGACATATAGATTTACCCAAATGTTTAGAATGCAATTACAATAATAAAAATTCTCCACCTCAAAAAATCTGATGACCCTCCAAATATTCAGCTCTGGCAATGGGCCTGATAGTAGGAACTGCAAGTGTGGATGGCGAATGTAACCAACAGCAGCAAGAAAAGATGCAGTTAGCGTTGTTGGTCAGACCTTGCTTTCTTTTCTCTCGCACAAGCGTAACAGAAACAGGTTGTTTTCACCCAATCAAATTTTAATTAAAGGAAGTTACGTACCGGGTTGTTTTTCAGCTTTTGAACTTTGTAATCATTCAGTACCGGTAACATTCCAGACAAATCCGCAAATAGGAAAAAGGCGTTGAACAGACAGAAGGGAACCACCAACGCTATGATTGAACCTGTAGGTAAGCATATTACATTAATATGGCGAAATCGTTATCAAAATTCCTCAAAGGATATTTATGGATTTGGCTGTTGATAACTCACTATGACATAATTTTCTGGAAATGTAACCTGCTGACTCTAGTGGTAAAATCACAGCTACGTTCTAATTAAATTGATTTATTTGTGTTTTCATGGACTAAGCAATTTAAACTTACGCTATCTCATTTAAAAGATACTTTTAATAATGCAAACTTTTTCCATTGGAAATGTAAACGAAACCTTGAGCAATCCGTGTAATTCTAAGCAATCGTCATGCTTCACATTTTAGCAGACCCTTGTGCAAACCTTGGTATGTCTGACATTTTTCCAGGGTCAAAGCGAACTTACAGACACCTCAATCCAGAAAACACTTTTAAAATTTTTCCGTGCAAAATCTGGCAGCAAAATTTTTGAGGCCTTTTTAATTACATACCTAATGCATGAAATACTATTTTTAAGGAAATCTCCACGTTTACAAGTAAATCTACGCTGCCTGAAAAAACACAATAAATCTAAACGGGAGGACTCATGTCAAAATTACTTCCGACTGGTGAGATAACTTCATGAAACATACATTCTTTTATCCACAGAGAAGCACCGACCATGAAAAACAGCGGGATTAAATCAACAACCCTGAATTGTACATTTGCTGCAGATCAACTGCACAAACACGGGGAAGTTACAGGAAAAATATACAACAAGCATGCAACGCCAATGCGGCCACAAGTGGACTTACCCAAAATGAAAGTGTTTTTTTCATCGTGGCCGAAGAACTCAAAAACTTTGTCCCATCCGCTTTCCAAAACGTCTCTAACGGCAGTTGTTTTGTTCATATTTGAGCTTTTTAAATTAATCCCGAGTGTAACTACACTGTAAAACTCTTAAGTTTACTAAAAGAGCTGCAAGAAACAAACAAACCTTCAGAAAATCTATAAAACCAAGGAACTGTAAGATTTCGATCCTAAGTATCCCGTGAGTCTTGTTTCAATAAATTTGCAAAAGTACTTTCACGGCAGATTTCTTGGTACCACACACCACTAGTTCAAGTGATCTACACTCACTTTTCACCTGAGAACGTTTTCCTTACGTGAACGAGAGTTATTATATTTTTACTTGCTCATCACAAGGGTATATTTGGCTAATAATCGGTTACGCGTTCAAAAATGGTTTCAAATGCTGTATTCCATCACACGTCTTTCTATAATTGCATTAATTCAACAGAAAAAGATGTTTGAGCTCAGGGACAACCCGCGGCTCTTAGCCTGGTTTCACGCGGCTCTTACGTAAATAGATTACCATATTCATTCATGTTTAAGTCGCAATATTTTGTACTAATTGTTCACCTTGAAAGTCGGGGTGAGGCTTACACAGGGATTGTGTGAAAGCGTGCTTGGTCGCTTGTGCAGTTACAATAAATATACCTGAGCAAAGGCATTTGTGTGCGTGAAGAAGAGATGGGATGATGTTCGTGTGTGCGATGTGGCTCTTTGCGGTAACACAGTAAGAAATGTGGCTCTTGGTCTCTGACTGGTCGGCCGCCGGGGTCTAGACGATCTTTTTTGTTTTACTTGATTACACTCTTTTTAGTCGGTGTTTTGATTCTGAAACCTACTCTTTTACTCGGCGGTTGAGCCAATCACACGACGAAACTGACACGTAGAGCATACGCCTTGACAGTTGAGCAGCCGCACAATGTCATTTGATGAGCATTTCGCTCACTGCAATTTCTGGCATGATATAAGCCGCACGTTTGCATACGTCCACACAGTAGTACCCGACAACAAACAATATCAGTGCGGTACAACCTACATCCCTTCTGCGCAGCGTTGCCCACAGCTAGCCACACCGTTGGAACGAAAAAGACTATTTGGAATTTTAATAAGAAGGAAATTTTATACGTCACGTGGAGATGAATTTTTTATATATCACTTGGAGACCAAGCAAACAAGTCAAGTGACGGTTCTTCTTCTTTTGAGCCAGTTCTTCTAACCACTGCTTGACCGCACTAGATTTCGGGGCAAATGTTGAGCAGCGATTCGATTGTCTCAACGCCCAGAACCGTCAGGCCGTGCAGTCCATGAGGAGGTCGATGGAATTGGACATTGGAGGACAACATGGTGGACGGTTTGTTCTTCTGGACCACACTCAAACGCCGCAGAGGAGGCCACACACCACTTCTACAAGCAGGTGCGGAAACGTCCGACACCGGTGCGGAGGCGGTTAAGCTGGACCCAGGCTCTTCTTGGGAGGGTCGTTCCGGGGAATGAGTGCCGGTGTCGGGGATGAAAATGCGGAGCCTTGTGGGGTTGTCCGTCCGCTCCGCATTCCATCGGTGATCCGCCCAGTTCGTCGCACGTATGTTATTTTTGTCAGATGAACTGTTGTGTTGTTGTACGGTGGGTGCAGATGGGAGCCTCGATTTGAGGCGCCGTGCATCTGCACTCTATGGGCAGGTGAGCGGTCAGTGGAGCAGGTGTCCAGGCTCCATGGCACGGCGTGTTAGAGACAACGTGGTTCCATTGCGACGAAGCTCAGCAGGTTGGATGCCTGCGAGGAGTGGAAGGTTGTTCGCTGGTGTAGAACGTAGGCGTCCAGACACAATTTGCAAGGCGTCGTTGATGGCGGGATCGAAAACTCGGGTATGAGCACTGCGGCACCAGACAGGAGCGCAGTACTCTGCGGTTGCATGCACCAGGGCTAGGGTGGCTGTTCGCAGAGTTGTTGCTTCAGCACCCAGCCGGGGTCAGCAAGCCGCCTCAAGAGCGAGACGCTTGATGTCAGCTTCTTGCGAAGTGACTCAAGGTGTGATGATATTACCTAACTGAAACCTCTCAGTTTAAGTTATCAAAGAAACTTTTAGTAGGAAAAACTAGTAGAACATGCGTGTGCTTGAAATAAATGAATTGGGGCTATAACATCTCGTGACATTTGGCCGTTTTTAAATATTATCTATAAATTGGCATCTGACCATTAGCAACAACTTTTTGAAAATTTAACCTGACGAAGTATATCTCATGGTTGATTTGCTCATTTTATGACATAGTGTGCATCACAACTTACCATAAACAAGTCAAGCGACCTTGGTTCGCATACACGATTTTCGAAGACACTCTTACAAACCATTAATTGGTGCTTTCTCTAAAAATAATAACAATGCCTAGGCCTTCCCAGACATCATTAAATAGATTGACATATTTACTGTTGTTATACAGTTTCACAAAGGTGACGTGAACTGCTATTGGCGACTCGCCAGCTCTACCACGGATGCCTTTCAGCTACTGTAATTAAAACAGATTGCTGGTATCGACACTGCTGTAACTTGGCTACAACGACGTCATGATTGATTCCTTACCGGTGTCAAGCGAAATTTCTGTCTTCACGCCATATGCGCATGCACAAAGTAATATTCTACATGTCAAATACGCTGGGAAAACTGATTATTAGGACTTAGGGTTTGGTGTTTAGGTGAGTGGGTACAGTTAGGGTTTGGGTTACGATTAGAAAAAGAAATATAATTGAGGTCTAACGTCCAATATTTGCAGTGGTTACGATTATTCCCTTGAGGTAGCTTGTTGTGCGCATGGGCGTCGGAAAGGGGGGCCAAGGCCACCACCCCTGGATTTTGAATTATTTGGCAAAAAAAGTTGTTTTCTTAGTTTTAAGTGGGAAAAACAAATATCGCTACTTTTGGTCCCCCCTGGAAAAATTTTGGAAAAATCCCCTAGTGCCCCCCTGGAAAAAATCCTTCCGACGCCCATGGTTGTGGGTATCTGACATCTAACCAAAAAGTTTTGTTTTACACAACACCACACATCAAAAAAGTAATCGCCAATCTTTATTCCTTTACTCTGAGAAGCAAACTAACTGACAAACGATTATAGGTCAGAAATTTCCCAAAGGTCAGAAATTTTGCTTGACACCAGGTGTCGAACCTAAGAGTGCGACAATTGCACTTTCATTAACAATGCCCTTCTGGTGGCTGAAAAAATAGATATTTTTAATGAAGCGCACACGCTTTGAACATTGTTAGGAAAGGAAAATTTGAACTCCTGCCTGCCAGCCGGCAAAGTTAAGCGAGTTGAAACTTAATGGAATACAGTGGAGGTGCGAAATCTTCACTGAGTCATAACGTTTGCTCGTGAAACTGATTCGTTGCTCGTGACTCATTATTATAACTGAGGACTAATGACAATAATAATGAAACCTGCCTTCAGAACATATTGCACAAGGCATAATCCATATCGCTTCACACGCAGGATTCCTTACAGCAAAAAGCCGACTAACTGTGTCAGACGTCAACGCCAAATTGCAATCCTGCCATTGTTCACGTTCTGCGTGGTAAGAAATTTTTAAGTTAATCCAACAAACATTGTTCTCATTCTGCTTTACAAATGAAGAAAATTGCCAATGTAGTGTTCTTTGCTTCTCGGCATACATCCACGGCTTAACCACGTTTCCTGTTGACGTTTTGCCAGCATCACGGAAAACTTTCACGTCTTCAGAATGGTTTTATTCTGGTCTCACGTGCTTCAACAACTTGAATCAAGCAAATAAACATGTTTTTGTACCAATGAGCGAATTTTCTTATTTCTGTCGCCACTTATCAATGTGGCAGAAGTAACAAGCATTTAATGGTTGTAAACGTTTTCGACTTAAACATAAAAAATACTTTCCGCTCGTAGAAAAATCCCTCGTTTTCCTCAAACATGTTGTAAGGTAAGCTGTAACAGTGCTGGGCACACACTGAGCTTCGTTTTGCTCATGCCGTATTTTCGTTCGTGATTAGTGCCTTTTGCCTACATGAAAAAAGATTTTTAGATTTCTTCCGGCTGCTCGTGTGCTGTCAAAGATTTAAAAGGCACACTGTTATCACTTTTGAAGTCGCTCTCACACCATGTGCGCATTTCCTCTTTCAACGCCATATATGCGCGATGGTGCGACCCTCGTCGTGCAGTATTTTCAGGTTCTTTCGATAAACGAATGACATACTGTAATAAATGTGAAGACCACAGCGCTGGGTGTTTGCATCTGTGGAACAAATCCAGGTTCGATTACGCTGGACTCTGCAGTACGTCCAGTGAAATCGCTCTCGAATTACTCGCGTGAGGTACAATATACAAGTCTTTTTCAATCGATTTCAAATTTGAAATTTGGTTGCTTTGCTCAAACAACAGAAACGTTTTAACCAGGAAAAGTCATTTATAAGTTGGACAAGTAACTAAAGGGTGAGAAAGATCTTTCCACAACTATCTATTACACCGTTTGATATATCATGTCGTGAATCTTCATGCGTGTTAAATACGCTCTACCTAAAATCCGGCAACGTTCTTCATAAGGAGATGCCTGGTTAATCATATTTGATAAAGAAAATTTTGTGCAAGCTAATCCCAGTAAATAAACATCCAGTGCACAGTAATCTGTTAGGTTAAAATTCTTTATTGGAAAGAGACATCACTCCCCACTTTGTGCTGCCTTTCTCAACGTTTGCACAAAAATAGTAAACATGTCCTGAGTAGGAGATATCAATGTTAAATAAAGAAAAAATGCAAGTGTGGCCTATTGTTTGATGGCAAAAATCGTACTGGCAGAACTGCAGTGTGGGCCAAAAGCAAACAAATGTGAAACGTCCCAAGATCTTTGCAGTAGATTGAAAATTCTAATTTCTTTCTGTTATTTGACCATAAATTGACGACTCCTTTCATTGTTGCGTCATATAATGACAAACGAATGTCTCGCGACCTTGAGCTACTGGCCCGGCGCTTGTGGGGGCTCCGCGGTCCTTTGTGTGGAATTTGTTCTTTGTTGTATGCAAATGTGGATACTAGAATTTAGGTACCCGAGGCACTCTCAGAAAGAGGGCTCTATATTTTAGACATGCTATACAGAAAGTCAATCTGAGTTCGAGGTACCGCTCCGAGTCGAAGCTGATTAAGAGTTATTCGCAATGCGCTTCAAGCCAAATTCTAGTCACAACTGCTTATCGAGTCATGTCCGGGTCTTTTATTTTTGTTGTCGAGTGATTCCAAGTCAACATTTCAGCGAGGGTGTCGGATAGTGATGAGCGGAGAAGCTACAGCATGCAGAGTTTTCGGTGTGAAAATGGAACACGAACGGGTTGCGAATGAAATTATCCAAAGAACCTTCGAAGCTTTCACACCTTGCGGTTCTAAGCAATCTCTTAAAATTCTGCAGGAGCGACAAAGCCACGTCGGACACAAGGCAGTCACAAGGTGTTCGGCGGGCCTTTGGGCGTTTTCTCGAGAGCGAGTCAGGAGAACTCGCATTATCGTGTGACTTTGTCATCTCATTGCCAAACCATTGCAGTTGGGTTCGCAGTTAATGTCGTGAACTCTTTCTAAATTTCCGGTCTGTGCCGCTAGAACTTACGATAACAATTATTAGGTCAGGATTTATGACCCTAGGTGACGACAGAAACTAACAATGATTTAAAACCAGGAAGCTTCCATCCAAACCTTCCTAATGCAAAGCATATTGTTTGAACAGAGGACCAGGCTGGTATTGTCTTTTCACGTAATTTGTTTTCATTTTTCGAGTTGGTGCTTGGTGGTAGCTATCACAGCTGGGACACGCAGGCAAAACTTATTGAGTGCTTTGCATCTATAGCAGATTAAATGTAACACTGCGTTTTTAAACAGCGTTTTGTGAAAAATCCATTCCTTTCCTACTTCGACCGACGTTTGAGGATCCCCAAGTACCCTCTAATTTCCCAATGAGTAAGTTTACATACGCGAGAGCGGGCCTCCAAATCCAGGAGCCATGGTATTTCGTTTTTATGAGTGCATGGTGGACATTGATGGCATTTCAGAATCTTTTTCACATGTTCATGAGAAACGATTTTCAAGGGGAAGCATTGCGTAAGAGCAAACCTGAATGAAAACTCTTTCCAAGTTACGTTTTTGCCGCGATGCGATATGTGAAAACGTGCAACCGTGTGCTGAGGCGCGTGTGATTAAAGACTCGATTTTGTCAGAAACAACAAGTCAAATTTCTTACGTTTTCGTATAGCAACCTATTCATACACCACCTCTATCATCAAATATTGCGTTGGTCTTGTGCATTGCTTTCCGCTGTGTACGTTGTTTGCCAGTCGTCGCTACGGGCGAATCCCAGTGGATCTGATTGATTTTTCACCGCTGATTCTGATTCTATAAACATTTGGTTGTTAGACATGAAACTTACAACAAAATGAGCTAAAAAGACGTTGTATTAACACTTCTCCGTTCTTCACGCAATTCGAAGGACTCTAAGAAGAACCAATCAGCAGTTCAACCGATACAATCCACTCACGAAGACCAGTGGCTTTCATTTCTAATTTTAGAAAACGAGTTGTTGTCTTTGAGGAAATAGCCAGCCGCTGAATCGCGCCAAAGGATTTTGTTCAAAAGCTTATACTATAGATTAAAATAAATGTTCTGGAGACGGTTCTTATGTTGCCCTAGCCGTGAACGTACCGGCTTGCATGCGCGTTGACTATCACAAAGGTAATTTTAGACAATAGATTTTCTGCTTATCACCCCAATTCCCTAGCTGTAGTTTTAAGTAAATTCAATAACGCGTTTTTAGGAAAAGATATGCCAGTGAAAAAGATTGTAATTTGATGCAAGCGGAAATCGGCAAACAATTTTTGTCATTATAATGAAAATCACGGCCAATGAAAACAAGGGCGGATCAAGGGGGGCGATCGCCCCCTAAAACCTACGAAAGTAACCTTCTTCACCATAAGTTTGTACAATTCGGAAAACAACATTCACGATATAGGGTCATTTGGTCGTCTATTGTTTTGTCACAACAGTTTTGTGAAGCATACTTTATCTCTCTTATAGTAGCGAAGCTGTTATGAGACTGTATTACCAAATATTACTGAAATAGCCCCCCCCCTAAAGTTACTGGCTGGATCCGTCCCTGAATAAAAGCGATATCAACAACGTTTCGTATTTACTCGATTGTAAACCGCGGCTTGTAAAGTTTTTTTTCATCATTTCGTGCGTCTTACAATAAAGGGCAGCTTAGACTTTTTTTTAGCTTGTCTGGATGACGCCCTGTCTTTCCTTGCCTATGGTTTGTTGAACACACCCCCTTTCCGCATTATCTTTCCTCTCTTCAGCATCATGTCCACACTCCGTCACAGGAGGGATTATGATGAACAGAAGGCAGTTGTGATGGTGAATCATCATCACCAGGGTTGCTAATCAAACACGAAACATGCTATACATAAAAGTACCGCAGAGGCTTAGGTAATCTATATGGTGAAGTGCGGCTTACAGTCGAGTAAAAACGGTATTGCAGACGTTTGATAATTCCCGGTTAAAATCATCAGTGCATTGTTATGATAACAGGAGATATCGAAACGACTGCAATATGTCGTTGACATCGTTTTGGTTGGCCGTGATTTTCATTACAATCTATTCAGCACTTCCGATTTTCGTGTATCAATTTTTTTGTCACTTTTGGAGAAATTTTGCCAAGGAACAATTTTACCTTGGAAAGTATTCACAATAGGTAATGGTAATGGTTTATTGTTTCATATGACTCAGCCAATAAGCAGAAGCACCATAAAAGCCATCGCATGCAGTAAACCAACCATTAGCGAACATTAGAGCAAATGAGAATATAATGGCACAATAGCTGATCAG
>Ga0210059_1002304_pt1 | contig 29796 bp, 19 predicted proteins | sample Ectturendosymbi2_FD_188042 | JGI IMG/M metagenome (GOLD analysis project Ga0210059, IMG submission 188042) | Ecteinascidia turbinata endosymbiont from Florida, USA - Sample 2 (SPAdes) (version 2) | ecosystem: Host-associated > Tunicates > Ascidians > Unclassified | place: Key West, Florida...
CCCGCCCCGCACCCGCACACTTCTAACCCGCACCCGCCCCGTAGACCATCCCAACCCGCGCCCGCCCCGCACTTATTCGGTCTCAAACCCGCACCTGTCTGAAAACTACTAAAAACTCAAAACTAGGGCAAGTTTTTGTTGCAATAAAATCGTGAGAAACATGCATAGGCGTAGCCAGGGGGGGCTAAAGGGGCCATGCCCCCCAAAATTTTCAGAAAATATATTCATTTTGTGCTTTGAGAGGCGTTTTTCTAAACAAACTAGTGCTATTCGCCTAAAATCAACCATTTTGCCCCCACCAAATTTTTGGGGTGGCTACGCCACTGGAAACATGCATTTATTTTTAACAAAAGTTGCATTTATGCACAAGCATTTCAAACGACAGTGATTTACTCAAGCGATTTATTTACATATGATGCTAAATATTTCCAAACATTATCTGGGGAGAAACAGTGGTCTTTTGCCAAACGTTTGCGTAGCATCCTAAAAACTTCGCTCCACAGTGCATGAAGTTGCTTGGCAATTTAACAATTTGGCCTACAGTTCTGGACTGATGTTTGGCCGGGTCATTTCTACAATTGCTTTTAGGTCATTATTCAGTTGGGATCGGGAATCGGTTATCAAAGAGACAAGAACCATGCTGAAATAGTTCTCAAGCATGTTTTTTAAATCACACTTTTACATTTTGCGCAATAGGCTTACTTGACAAAAGTTGCAGTAAAAAGTTGCATGTAAAAAAGGAAAAAGTTGTCATATAAAATTCCTGCAACCAGCTCATCGTACTACATAAATTTTGGGTATTTCAGAAGCTGTAAAAAAAGTTGAAAAACTTGCCTTACTCATTACGCCTGAAGACAAGTCTAACAAGCAGCAAAATCAAGCTACTCATTCTTTTTCATTGACAACCAAGCCAAAACTTTTCCACAGATCTGATCTTTCGCAGTCAACAGATATGAGGTGATAAAAACACGTTTCAGTCCAGTTGTGACTAGCTGTGTGTTAAGCGTTGTCTTATCCATTCAGAAGGTCTGCTAGACCGACGGTAGCATTGGAAAATGTTCACTTGCCCACCACATGGCGGGAGTCTGAGCTAATGTTTCGTAACATTGGGTTGTTACATCATAATGTAAAAACTGCTGCAGGCCTACTGTCCTAAGCGCAATGCTGGCGAACAACTTTAGTACTGTACATCCACGTGTTTTGCGATTTTTGAGCTGATTAAGTTCATGTGCTTTGCCTCAACACTCAGTAACCCGCAAAAAGAATTTCTCAACCCGCGCCCGCCCCGCACCCGCACCAAGTACAACCCACACCCGCCTCGCAGCAAGTTCAACCCGCACCCGCCCCGCACGAAAAGCAGTGCGGGTTCCCGCACCCGCCCCGCAAATGTGGGTACCCGCAACCCGCGCGGGTTAACCCGCCCCGCGCAGGACTCTAGTGTACAGTACATCATCGTGAACGTGCACATTGTGTGTGATGTATTAATTGCCCGTAGTTGTGGAACGTTGCCGGCATTTGCGGCCATTATGCTTCTACTTGCTTTGGACTGTGTGATGCAGTTGTGAATACGTTTGTCTGAAAGCTGTCGTGTAGGCTACTTTTGCTTGAGGTTGGGCAGTAACCTTGAGATTAGAATGAAGAGAAAATTGTGTAGTGACACTACAATTTATTTTTTTTTTTGCAAAGCCAATTTAACAAAGCTGTCTGCAATGCACCACTGGTGGTTGAACCAGAGGTATTGATTTTAGCATCTCGGCTGCAGGTGATAACTTTGTTTTCTGGCCATCCCAGCGGGTACCGTGGCTTCCGTCTGCGCAGCGCACTTTACACCTCCTTGAAGTGAAGTATGCGATTAATGATACAAACCTACAGATTAAAACAGGTCTATGCGTTTAAGCCAGTGGTTCCTATAGTATGGGTCGAGACCCAAACAAGGGTTGTGATTTCGCAAAGGGTCAGAAAATAGGTCGCGCCGAGGCGATCAAAACCTAAACTTGAGTTGTATTTTTTCAAACTTGTCTCCTTGTCTGTGTCTGTTTGTAGTGTAGCGTAGGTGCTTGAGAAAAGAGTAGAATGCTGACATTGAAAACGAGCAACCTACTGCCAAATATCATCAACACAATCAACATTTTTGTCATGTTAACATACGCTGTTTGAGGCTTGGGTCGCAAGATGTTCACCAAACTCGGATTTCAGTCACGCTCGAAAAAGTTTTGGAACCGCTGGGTCCTTAAGCAATATGCAATTATTATCAGAAGTCGTCTGATAACCATCCACATAGGGATTCATTATCATTTCTCAACTTTTTCTGAGTATTGCGAACGCTCTACATGGAAGTTTGGCACTACCGTTATCAATCAAAAATTTTGGTGTGTATCCCATCTCTTTACTTAGTGATCTTTGTAATGCTGATTATGTTTATGTAATGTATGTGAGCTTTTGGGAACTAATTATTGCATTCCCAAACGGTGGCCAGTGGACCCCCTTCAGCAAAGTTTGCCCCCCTGGCTCAAACCTCTCGTTACGCCATTGCCAACAACCCTATACTATATGGTTATCTTCCAACTTATTTTGGGACGAGTGAAAAAAATACTCCAAGAATTTTCATGTTGAATCTTGAATGGCTTTCTTCGTTTCAGACTTTGGCTTAATAAACCTCACCAACAGTTGAAGGCTGCATGGAGCAATTGGCAAAGCTTAGCTTTGATGTTGCTGCGCTGGCAACTTGATTGCACACCCACTGGTAGCCTGCCCAGCGTGTGAGGTAAACCGACCGCTGGCATGAAAAGAATTTAAATGTCCATCAAAACTCGTGTCTTGATTTAATTCGATCGCTTTGTCTCCCAAAGGTCATTCACCGACGCTATACCACTCAACCCCTTTGTTGCCGTAGAGAAATGTCGGACAGTGTATACCATCCTGCGAGATGGCTTTTGTTTCATCAGGAACTATCTTGTCGAATGTGAGTACAGTATTACGTAGCTTGGTGCTGGCTGACTAAAACGGTAATAATGGTGATGTCAACAGCCAGTTGCTAAAAATTACTATAATTTCAGATCAAGAAAGTCGATTTCATTTGGAATGGATTTGGTGTTAGCTTACGAGAATGAGACCATTCAAAAACATAAAACTGGAACTGTTTAATTTTTTTTCAATACGAAAAACAATTTTTAGTATTTTGCAAAACGCAGATTCAAAATGGAAACGTATAAGATATTCTGTCAGTCAAAAACACTGCAAAGTGACAGAAACGTGCTGGAAATTATATGTACTGTACCTAGCTGACGTCCCTATTACAGAAATAACGGTGACTGAGCCAAGATGACATCTTCTGTTTCATACTTTGATCTCTAGTCGGTAGGTTGTGTTATAAAATGGTTAGCTAGGAGACGAAAATACTTTGCTGAATGCTGCTGGCGTACTCTTTAGCAAGCATGGATTACTTGACATGACCAATGACTAATTGAAACCAGATTGCACGAAAAATGCCTTACAAGTTTTGTCCTCAGAAGAAGCGAAGAAAATTATCGTCTAAAATTCCAAGATTGATAAAAGTCTGTTTGACAGCTTCTTTCCTCTTTGTACCAAGTGTATTACTGTTGCTTTTCTCTTATCATTCTACGAAAGATGCAGCTCTGGCCAACACTCTAAACTCAAAACCTTCTTCGGAAGTTCGAGATGAGGTTTTAGAATGGAATCTTGGTACTGACCACCTGGATGAGTTGTTATCAGAAAGACGTTCGGTAGGTGCTGAACGTGTTATATCATTAAGGCTTTCGAACTAAATTTTGCAAGAAAAGAACTGAACGTTTGTAAATAACATAAAGCTTTGACGGAAGCTGAACACTAAGTATTTTATTGTAATTAAAACATGCGACTATTTTCACTCAAAATATTGAATTAAACTGGATAGTCTAAACAAACAAATTGTCTGTGACCCATCAAAAGCGTTGAATAAATCATGTAACTCGTTACTTCGGTATATCAAGCCGAGGTCTTGCCTCTTCAGCAAGATGCTGCTTTTGTGGTAAAACAAAACAATAGGGAATAATGTTTACACACAAGATTGTGGAAATCAATTTAATGCTCTTAGGTTTTGAAACTTATTCAAAAGTAGAACTTGGCAGCTTTACTCTATTTTTCTTTTTATTTAAAACATAAAAGAAAAAGAAACGTTCTGCAAACAAAATATTGCTTAGAAATTAAATGAGTTAAAAACGGACTTAAAGTTCGGAAGTAGTTGAAAACCAATGCTCCAAGCAATATGCTATTAGTGATCTTAAAAACCTATTTTGGAGAAGAAAAACAGTTTGTGACTCTTGTTAACCTTGTCACATATTTAAATTTTACTTATGCAAAGCTTCGTTTAGTCAAGCCTCCCCACTTCCCCTGAAAAATGGCATGAAACAAAGAAATGCAACTGAAAATGTGCAGATAAGTACAAAAATTTAGTTCTATGTCATGAACATAAAAAACTCAGCGGAAAATGTGGCAGTAAGCACAAAAAATTATTCCAGGAGTGAATGCCTTCAGAATTAAAAAATATACGAGCATAAAAACATCAACGAAAATAAACGCTTTGAAATATATTTTACATTTTTATGAAGAGAACACTTGACTTCATTTATGAGGTAGGAGCATGTGCGAAACTTTCATGGCTTAATTCAGCCATGATTTCAAAATTAATGCCAGGAATACTTTATTGTTTTTAATAATACACTCAAGCCAAAAGTTTCTTTAGACCAAAGCAATTCATCGTGCAAAGTCTTTGCTTGTGCGATTTTAATTGCTCTCATCACGCACATGCAACTTAATATTTTTTCAAATTATGGTAAATTTGACTTTAAAGGTTTTCACGCACTACATACCCTTGAAACTTAATTTTTTTGTTGTCTGTTTAGGGTGATGATACGGCTGTGCACGTATTTCGAAGGTCCTCTGGTTCAGGTGAGTCCTAAGAAGTAGAACGATTCAAACAAAACGTGTTGTTCGGTGGCTCCAAACTCTTCGTCACGGGCTGTGCAAACATGGATCCACTAATGTTTTTGTTCAGCAAAAAACAAACGTGAATTGAATTTTGATGCAGTGGGTCTATATCAGCTATGTCTAACCCAAATGGCTTACTGAGCCAAAAAGTATGTCACTATCTTGACCAGGGCCGCACATTGAGTGACATATCGTTGAGGGCCGCACATTAATGGCTTACTTTGATTTAGCAAACTAAATGTAGCTTACACTGGCATACCGAAAGTGTTCGAATCCTAACTGAAATGGTAACAGACGTGATAAAGTGCCAGTGAGGACCACCTGCATCAAAAATGTCAAATTCAAGATCGTTAAAACACGGACAGGCTGTCAGTATGTAGGATACTTTTACTACAGCGAAAACTAAACTGGGCCACACAAAACCCTCGACTGGGCCGTGTTGGACATAGCTGGATTAGATGCATAGGTAACATGCAAGATTGCGTTGTTTTGGTCATGTGCGTCTCAAATTTTATGAAACAAAGTTCCATTTTTTGTCGAAATCGCACGATCGACACTTGCTTAGATTTCTGCTGCTCGAGAGTCTCAGCGACATCTTATCTCTTCAACTATTTATGTGTCATTTATGCAGAGTTGCTTGCTTCGCGCTAAACATTAAAAAAAATTTTCCCCTGCAAAAATTAGATTAATTTTTTCCCTGCTTACATTACCACTGCTGTGACATCGTACCTGAAATTTATAAATGCTACGATAAATTTTTCTGCATCTTTCCAATTCTTCATAATCGTTTAGTTTGCTTAACACGCTTGGGCATACTTTTTTCCATTTGCAAACTTTTTGTAAACTTCTCTATTTCCTATATTGTGAAAGAAGTTGGGCAATGGGTGGCAGCCGCCTATCATCCAATTTCTTTATTGACTAGCTTTTTAGTAAAAATGTCTGTTTTAATTTCGGGATGTCGTTTTCGTCTGCAGGCATAATGCTGTTGCCTCGAAGGTAAAGCATCACGTTTCGTTTTACAAGTAACGTTTCTTTGATTTTGTGAAAAGACCGTAACCTGACAGTGGCACTATTTCAGACGACAAAAACAGTGTTTGAAAATGCAAAAACCAAAACCTATCAAATATAGATTACTCTTTTGTTGCAGAAAATTCACTTTTCCGTTCTTCTTTGTAACTGACATGCTCTTGTTTTAGAGGCACCGCGATTTTTAATATTTACAACCGTCAATTTCACTGATGCTTTGTCTTTGCTTAGTTTCAAAAACTGGTTCGACAACCAATAAGATTTAGTTTTACTCGCTGTAGAGGTAGTGCATGTCTTTTAAATACCTAAATTTTAGGCCTGACGTTCACATAAAGTTTTTCTACATGTATTTCTTATTTTGACAGCAACACTTGACCTGTCTGGAAGTGGGATCAGTCCAACAGAGGGTAAGATGACACGAAGAATCTCTGAAGTAAAATCAAGTTCACCTTCAAAGTTAACTTTCTTATCAAGTCAACAACAAATACTTAGCTTTTATTTTGATGGAAAGCTAGCTACTACGCAATCATGGGTGTCAACAAAAAGAGGGGAGGAAAAGAATGGATATAATGCGTCTATTTTCCTTAAACTAATATTTTGTTACAGTACACGTTACACCTTTTCATTTCAAAATAAAAGCTTTCCTGCCCATTGCGTACTTTTTGGCAGCAGTGATTCAAGCGTACTAGAGAGCATAGAGAAAATGCTCTGGCATTCTATGCGTACAATTCTATGCAGAGATTCTTTCTGAAAGTTGCCAAATGCATTCTTTTTATTATGGCTTGAAATGCCTTTTCAAATTAGTTACATTCATGTGGGAAATGTGCCTTCACTAAACAAAGTTTACCAGATGCTTTTTACACTTCAAGTCGTTTCTGCGTTGTTGATTTGCTTATCTTATATTTAAAAGATAGATGTCAATAAAATTGTGCTTCGAAGTGTGTTGACTAAGTACAACATTACTTGCTACGTCTTTCAGTCATATTTTTGTATCATTTCGGCAACTTCTACGCGTGGTTTGGCCTTATCCAAGAACAATCTGCAGACGACATTCACAGTGGCTCATACTCTCCTCTTGCTCTATGCAGGAGATTGAAAAACAGCTGAAATAAATGCTACGAAATCTGTTTATCCCCTCCGAGCATAAAACGAACAAAAATATAAACTTTCTAAAATTTTAAATTTTCCTAGAAGAGTTTAGAAAATATAAGTACTTCTCTGAAGAAAGAAATAGGCAGTGACCAAAATTATACTGAAATATTTTCCAGATTAGAATTTGTATAATTTCCAAAATCATCTGGTTGCAGACACGGTTGTACTCGGCGTAGTTCTCGTTCTGAAACAAGGCAAAGCTGTATTTCAGCATAATTGAAAAGTTTTCAAAAGCTCCGTTCAAAAGTCTTGAGTTTCAAAAAAGGCAAGTAGCAAACAATATTGCGTTTTAATGTGAACAAAAACTATTTTGATTGCCTAAAGATTGAATTCTGGTACTGGACTAAGCAAGTAAATGAAGAAGTTCCAGTTTGAACAGGCAATGTATAGTCCAAGGACTGGCAGCAATGTTTCTGAAAAGTTAAAACTTTTTGTGAGGATCGAAGGACCTTGTTGGATTAATAAAAATGGTGCGAAGTGGGTAAGAAAAAGCTGAGTGACGAGTTCGCTTACTTCTGTTCATCAGGAATTAACTGGATAGTTAGTTGATAATGTGCATTAAATTCACACAGGGAACAAATCTTTCTCTTTTACAGTTTCGTCAGGACCATCTGTATCCACCACTGTACCAACTGTATCTCCTACTGAAGAAACAACCTCGTCCATTGTTATCAATGAGATCACTGTTTCTACAGCCGGTATGCCTTACTTGTTTTGGGCATAAAATTTTCAACGCTATTGCGTTGGACGTCAGGGATGTTCTGAATAATTGTACGAGGGCAGAAGTTTTCAAATCGAGCATTCGGAAAAAGAGACAGACTAATGCAAAGAATATTTGCTTTGCTTACGTTTGATTGCTATCAAATAACGTTATAGTTCAATCAGGCCCGCAACCAAGGGGTGGGGACAACCGAGCAATTGCCCCCTCGAAATTTTCAAAACATTGTGAAAGCACTGTCTATCGAAAGGAATACATTTCCAGCAAAGAATCAGACACTAAGATCTTATAGAGTATATATGTCTCCTACACTGTAGGTATTTTAGAGGCGATTTGCTGGGTCGAAGCCTTTCGTAGCACGCACTTGCCAGTCGTAAACCATCCTGAAACACATGAAAACTGCTAGCAATATTCTATGATAATGCATATGAGCATTAGCGTTACTACACAGTAGCCAGCTAAACGCTACATTGTGAAAGCACTAATAACTTTTAGTTGTTAGGTACAGGTACAACAACAGGTCACAATCACTCCCCAGAAAATTTCAGCTGGTTGTGGCCCTGAGTACTGGTAACAAACCCGGGTTACTGGTCTCATTCCATACTTTGAGTTTCTGCCTTCATTCATATCACTCTTGGTAGCAAACAGGAAACTGCTATAGTTATCACGGAATATTTACCATTCGTTTTTTTCTTTTTTTCCGTCAGTTCTGTTTTTCTGTGGGTATAATACTTTTACTTTTTCTGAATAATATAAAAAATAAAAACCTGTCGAATAAACGCATGTCACCTTTCTACATAAGTTGGTTGGATTTTTAAGCAGGATCATTTCTCATACGTATGGATGCAGTTTGAAAGTTTACGACTCCAACTACTGCAAGCATAGTTTGACACATGAAAAGGTTATGCAATTGTAATTGGTGAAACCACTTGAAGAGTATTTAATCATTTCTTCTCTTCAGATGCAACAATGGCCACAGAAACGGAAGAAGGAAGCGCATCAAGTAAGTTAAAAAATGAAATTCTTGAGACCTCATGGCAGCAAAGACTTGCACTTAAAGGACGTCAGTGTAGTGGCTGCCACTCAGCGCGTGAACTCAGCGTGCCCCCGAATCGAACAAGTGCTTTTTTTCCTTCTTGTGTTTTAGAATTTTCTTAAAACCCTGCTTAGGAATCTTGGGTCGGCCCCTCCCCAGAGACATTTTCTTTTGCTAATTTCACATACTTAGAAAATGTCAGAAACCTGTGCTTCCATGATTTTTCCTGATTTTCAGAGACCAATGGAATAGTGCCAGAGAAATTTCCAAAAATGTCTCTGAAAGCCTATATATAGGGTGTATGGGTACTATACTACCCAGGGGTACCTGATGTGTAGACAATTTTGGACACTATTTTAAGTTAACATTTCAATGCAATTTTAAGTGCAATACCTGTTCGGCGAGATATGACCACCTATATCTTACATGTGATGAGTCTTCCAACACCATGGCTTGATCTAAAAACACGGATCTAGCACGTGCATGATGTTTCCGACGCACAAACAAAAAATCCCCTCTAATAAGTCCTTTTTTGGTGGTGTCCTGCCTAAAATATTTGTCATATGTCCGTTTCGCTGGGAACATAAAATTTTGTTGCGAAAGTGACTGACAATGCACAAGTGGAAGTAAAAAATAGTTTGGTTTGGAAAAAACGGATGTCACGTGTCCCAGGAAGACGTATGCAAATTATGGGTAGCATTATACCCTGCTTTCACTGACACGTATAGTAAAATAAGGATTCCTGAGGAGTTAAGCAAATTGTCCCAAAATTTTAAACGGAGCTTTTGTTTATTTTGCTAAAACATTTACACGTACTTTCGTCACCCAGAGTGATATTCTTTGATTGAAATAATTCGCTTAATCAACACTTTTTGGAAAAAAGCAAAAATTTTTCCAGGGGAGATAAAGAAGTTAAAAATATAAGAATGATAAGAATTAACTTTCTCTTACTCTCTTGCAAACTGATCTTACCGCTTCCGGTGCAGGTTTATTTCTGTTAACAGCCATCCTACTTTTGCGTAATGTGAATCACAGAGGTTATTTCCTGCCCAGGGCTGTCAGTTGTTGAGTTTTTCGTTTCACATGTGATATATTTTTGCTGTGAAAAAATTTGACCCAACAAACCTGAACATTATCAAATCTTGCCGAACTTTTAGAAACGTCGTCGGTAAAACCTTCGCAATATAATCGGTGTTTTTGAAGAATCAACAAACTAGCAACTTTAACATATGCGTATTTGTTTAGGTGGGAATTTTATCTCTTGGTATGTATTGTGCAACTTTAAATCCGTTGCACTCCATAAATTAATACAGTATATGCTTTGAACAATCTACCCCAAAGCAGAGTTTTAAGAGGAATAAATGACAAAGAGCGTTCTTATTCTCTTGTCAGGTTCTCAAGACGGGTATCGTATGACGATTATGGCATTATCTCGGGTTCAGTGCAAAAGATCACAGGTTTCATTCAACACGGCAAGGCTGTTTTTATTATTCCGCTCACGCGAGTGTAACTGCCGGCATACGTCGGAAAATACTCTGACAAACGAAATTCTATATGACGTGATGGGCTGAAGCTATTTTGAGAGAACAATAAGTTGATACGCTTGGTTTCAGACAACATCAAACACGTCGGTGAGGTGAAAGTCTGAGAATTTTACTCCATGCCAATCGATTAAAAAGTTTGAGATGGGTCGAGTCTAAGTACACATCGAACTTTGTGAAAAAATTCAAAGATAATCAATATACTCTTACTGTAAATGTCAATGGTTTATAACTTTAAACCAGAAGTCTTCCTCAACAGTGGTGTTGCACACACCATCAAACATGAGCTTTTTTGGTTCCCAACAACCATGACATGCAGGAAAACAATTCTGGTGACGCTTAACCTAAAGTGAACGTGATGGCTGTGAACTGCCAGTTCTAAGTAACAACTCTCTACTGTCTCATTGACTGAAATCGCCTTGCTACACGTGAACGGCTGATTTCCAGAACATTCGGCACACGCAAAAAGTTTTAAGAGGCTGCCCTCCTTATTCTTTCGTTTATTTCAGTGACTTCTTTTCGTTTGGCAGGTACTGCAGTGGCGGTCACCACCTGTACTCGTGATGATGACACGACTGTTGTTTCTACTTCAACGATACAAGCCACCACTTTTTCTGGAACCGAAGCAACAGGTACAAAAATAATCTAACCGCTTGAAATACAACGATCCTCGTTGCACATTTTGCGTTTTAATCGCTTTGTCAGTCACATATTCGCTTTGGTATTTTTTCTGGTTGCTTGTGATCAGATTACGCGTAAGTTCAAGGCTAAAACTGTGGATCAGATCCTCAAATCAGATTGCCTTGTGCTGGTGGTATTTCACCACTTTCTTTGAAAGTTTAGATGAATTGCAGCATGTGCAATCATTTACACACGATTTATCTGATATATTAAAGTTTCTTTCACAGAATTTGTCAACTGTTTTAACTTCACCACCCCGATGAACTAAAAGAACAGACCGGTATCATTGAGCTTTTGCCCCAACTCAGCTGCATATGTCGCAAAGAATTTCAACTAAAACTTGTCACAGTGTGACTGTTCTTGTCACTACATTTTGCATAATTTAATGCATTCACAAACGTCCTGGAGCATGTATTAAATTGTCATGCCACGACAAATACGCTCGGGCCAACTTAGGCATCTGGAAAGACACTTTCTATGGGGAGGCAAAAACCGCTTAACCGAAAAATGTGTCATTCTATTATCCCGGCCCTGATGTAACCTTTCTCCGGAAAGTATGCGCTCATCGTCTAAAATTTGACGAAAGTCCAAAAAATTTTGCCTCAAAATAAAGTAGACCAAAAAATGACACTCGTAACTTCGCGTACCAGAAAGCTCGACCAAATGGTATGCTTTTTGATATTTAACTGTCACTTCTATAAATACGTTTCTATCTGTTTTTTTTATCTGCTCTCAAAAACATGTTTGTGCTGAAAATTATCCGACACTGACCTGATTCGCACGATGCATGCAATGGTCACAATGCTAAGATTGCTGCTGCCCAACCTAACTTGCCTTTCCGTACGCCTATGCTGACCACTTTCAGCAGAAAAGAAAGTATGATCAGCGCGATGCATGTGAAGCAACAAAAGACGTTCGTCATTTCAGTGGCAACTACTAAGAAGGATGTTATCGGATATCGTGACTGACAAGTTATGCAGTTGGCAGTGAAAGAAATATGATGCCGTATTTTAATTGTGCACTTGTGCTGCTTGTGTTCATGACTTATTCTACTCTTCTTATGATGTTTGGTCAGAGGCAAATGCATTTTTCGCATGGACAAGGAGGCTTGCACTTTGTCTAACAAACCAGATAATTTCTGAAACGTGAAAATCTAACGAGATAATATTTGGAGTCCATTCTACAGCAGATCCAGAAAAAATGTGCTATGCTGTACTCATTTATCTGCGATGCTTTGGTTGAGGCCTGCTGGTTTGCCCATTGTGAACAGTATTGTACTATTTTCTAGGTTAGGCTTAAATTCAGATGACTGTAGATTTTCAAGCCTAAAAGAGGATTCGTAAAACAAGTTTCAGTGGCACTTTTGTTGATAAAAAATTGCTTTCTCAAAGTTCTGTATAAATGATATGGTGCCAAAACAAATGACATTATTGCAGCACTGTGCATTAAAATGTTGAGCGGTCACCACAAACGAAAGATCGGTTAAGCACTAGAGACCAACCTGTACGAGCAGACGTAGTACTATGTTCCACAAATACAAAAAAATTGAGCTTTTCGCCTGATATTCGAAAGACAGAAATGCGTTATTCTTGCATGTCGTTCCTACGACAATGTCGACGAAAATGTTAATGTCGCTTGAAAAATACCAGAGGCATTTCTGACTCTCCTATTTTTTGTGCTGGAAGGGAAATGTTGAAGCGGACAACCATGGTTCACTGATGTCATAGGCGTAGTCAAGGTGGCCGAGGGGGGCATATCCACCAAATTTCTAGCATATCTTGTAATTTTGTGCTTTGAGATGCAGCGTCCAACACAAAATACTGTTGCTCGCTTAAAGTCAAGTCATTTCCCCAAAACAATTTTGGGGCTACGCTACTGACTGACATACGGGTAAAGGTTTTAACAGTTCGTCAAAATTGTGGTTTTATACGAATATTTTCAATAAGCTATCTTTACTAAGACAAGTGTACTTTCTATATCTAAATCAACTTTATATGAATCATCGAAAAACAAGCGTATGAAGATGGTGATTATTCAATTTTACATGTGCGGTAATTGAACAGGCAAAAGCTTCATATATACAACAACATTTTTGTCATCTGAATCAACGGATGATATCATCAGAGAAGATGTTGGTATTTAAAGAATGGCTCAATACACAAAAATTGTGGAGTTTCTACGTTTACTGATTTTCTCTCAACCATCTACTTCGATAGTGATGACACTCAGCCTTCCTCAAACAGTTACATTTGTCTGCAGAAACGACGAAACTTGTTAGCGACACGTCATCCTTACCAGTTCGCACCACAGTTCAGCCTTCCAGCCCTTTACCGACAACGTCTGCCCCGGGAACAACAATTGCATCAACCTGCGGTTTTCTCATCAGCCCCTTATATCTCTTATTCCTCATTCCAGCTATTATTGGTGGCATGCTGCTTGGTGCACTTCTTATGTATCTGATTTGCTTCGTATACAGGAAAAAGAAAGGCGAAAAGTACGACGTGAATGATGAAGCAAAAGTTATGTCTGTTGCTTCCCTTCGTGAGGTATGTTTTGGATACTTGGTAAACGTGGCCAGAGTATTGAAATCTATCTGCAATTGAGAAAGACCAAGCACATAGATCTTTTGACCGTATTTGTTTTGGTTGTTCCCAAACGTTATAATGCAACAAGTTATATCTATGGTACTGCAAGCTCTAAATCCAATAAAACAAATCAAACAGTTATATCAAGCACCCAGATGAACGTTAATCAAGGAAGTTCGAACTTTTTTAGTGTGGCTTTATGTTCAGCAGTGAGGAAATTCATGCAGCTTTGATGAACTGGTTCATTTGGATCTCTGCTTGATAGGAATTACATATCTACTCTAAATCTTCAGTCGCCATGAGCCTGATCACGTTAACGGCATGTTGTAATGAGCAATATCTTATTCTCACAGTCTACTGAGGACTGCTCAACTAAATTGAACTAATGACTCAAAACAATCTTTCCATTAACGAGTGGCGACATCTTTTCGAAACTGACGATAGTTAGATTAGATACTTTTCTGCTGGTGATTGCTGTCAGAGTCAGTAACTTTCTTGAACCTTGACGATCTGACACATTTTTTATGTAAGAAATTCGGGTTCATATCAGTCCCGTCGCCACGGGGGGGCTTTGGTTGGGTTAGCCCCCCCAAACTGAAACGTGAAACACTATAAATAAGTGGAATTTTGCTTCATTTTATAATGTCAATCCCCCCCGCACAAACGCAAAGCCCCCCTATTGAAAACTTTCTGGCCACGGTTCTGGTTCTTATGCGATCACAGCCGAGGATAAATTACGGTAGTGAAAAAAAACGAATTAAGTATTACCTATAAGTTTAGAAGTGCAGGGTTTGCTACAAATCATTGCACATATATGTTAAATCTGCAATTACTTCAAGATGGCTTTGTGCAAACTAAGTTCTCAAAATTAATGCGATCACCAGGGATTCAAACTCTGCCTCATCTGCAACATAAAACACGGAATCGTATCGTTCTTAGAGAAGGTGAAACTGCTCACACGCGCAAATGAAAACAGATCTGTCGCTATAAACGCACTCTCACATGGTAAACAACATCATTTTTTCAGATGCCCAGTGGAAGTGGAATCTTAGAGAAGGTGTCCGCCAAAGAAGATTTGCTGAAAGACGCGATGGGCTCTGGAAGTATCCCAGTGCTTGATTTTGCTATTACTCAAGCAATCTCAACAGGAATGTTTACGGCTGCAGAACCTCTTGTTAAGAAAGCTGAAGCAAAGTGAGAAAACGCTAAAAACACTGTGTAACGTAAACCAACCCTATTTTCATTTACTTGAGGCAGATATTCGTCAACAGAAACGTCCGGCTAGTCTGAAAAATTAGAAAAATGTTTGTTTGTGTACAAAAATTTCCTGATTTTGAAACGAAATACATTTTGGTTGTGATACCTCTTTTCGAATTCCTGGAAGGAGTAGTGTTTTGAGGTATCCTAGAAATCCAATGTGACATCGTGTCTGTCTGATTTTCCGCAGGTGTAATTTTGTAGAATTAACCCCAAATCTGTCCACAATACGTTCGCTGTTTTAGAGTTAACTTCTACTGTATGCTTCTTAAGAAAAATAGTCTACATAACTTGCCAAACTTATTTTTATTGATGCACATTTGTTTGTTTAAAGCTTGTTAGGTTACAGAAAATCTACCCTATTTAAATTCAGGGGCATTTTAACTACGTTTAGGATTAAATTGATAGGCCGAATGTCGTGTCTTTCTTCCCATAGCGTTGTCATGCTTCTTTCCATAACTTTGTCGTGCTCTTTTCTGTGACCTTGCGATGACCCATTGTCTTAATTCTCTCTAGATTTGAATCTTGACGTTTGTTCACGCTTCAATGCGTTGAGATTCTCTCTCTCTTGGACTAGTTTTACTTTTGTTTTCTGAATATTAGGACGCAAATCTGCGTAGCTTTAATATTTGTTTATTAAGTTGTAGCACGCATTAATTTTGCGCTGCTACACGAATGGAATTGATTCCGCGCAAAAGCAACATCTGAATACTTTAGAGGGTGATGCACTTTACATTAATTTTAATGATATGTTTCCAAGTACGTTACGTCATTTATTTTCAAAAAGTAATTTGTGGACTACAACACTTTTAATAACAATTTTATTAATTTCAAGTTTGAAATATTACCAACCCCAAAATACGAACTTTTAGTGACTCTTGCTACTTTTATGTCCCTAATTTATAGTTGTTTACTGCAGTGTTAACTGCAGACCAGTCGCCATCCAAGGTCTGTTAGGTGTGTTTCAAACTGGGTAGAGGGGCTTACAAATCAGATCATAACTTATCAATACTTACCATTTTATAAAAGACTGAAGATGCGTAGTGGTACGTGAAATAGATTTCCTCTTTAAAAATTTTGCTGATGATTTCAAACCATTTACCTTTGTGGAGACTAGTTAGAGTGTTTCTTTGTTGCATCGAAACAGCTGTCTGCTAGATTTCACGGCTATTAGTTGTATGGTTTCAAGTCATGACTTTTTTATAGCATAGAGGAGTGTTCTTTGCTCCACCAAACTGGAGTGGAGTGTATGTTTTGACTCAGTAAAAACATGTGATGACATCACGAGTTTTAGCAACATGCTCTGCTTAGACTGCAAGAGTGGCGTCGAGCACAGTCGCAGTTGCAAAACGCCTACAACGCAAAAGATTTGACCGTGCTGGAAGATTACATGCATCGGTTCGAGGCGCTGGATATCAAGGACGAGGCAGGCTTACTCGCCAGGGCTTCTGATTTGCTGAACGAGAGAAACTCACTGAAAACAGAAATGCGTATGGCCGCTAATCAGAAAAGCGAGATGGACTTGGCTACATCTATTGACCGTTTTGAGTAAGTTTTTTTTTTACAAAACGGATAAGAATTACGAAAAAGACTTGTATTTAAAACGACAGTTGACTGAAATGGTTGAGAATGTTGCTTCGTGCGCCGCAGACTCGATTTTCACTGAAACAATATAGATCACATAGAAATACGTGACTTTTTGAAAGGTAGGAATGAATACAGACTTGTAAATTTAAAGGAAATGATGATAGAATAGTTTGTTTTTGAAAAGTGCTACAAATCCCAAAAAGTTCGTATTAGTTAAGTAAATACTGTTTTTTTACAGTTGCACCCTTGAACGATGCAACTTCCGGCATTTCATTATTTTAAGGGTTATTTCACCATGGATACAACATTAAGGGAAACGTTGTTTCTTTTGTTAGGCTCCTTAAGGTTAGCAATAAAAATGTGTTAAAATTCATCTCACTTTGGGTTCTTGTAATTGTTAAACTTTTTTTAAACATATTTTCTTTGCAGCAACAAGCAGTTGCAACTAAAAGTACAAAGCTTTTGCTCTCAGCAAGACAAATTGAACTCTCATAGAGTGCCACCATTCTTAAAAGGCTATCCCGAATTTAGCGTTTTGACAAAGTGTTCCAGTCCATACAGCCCACTGAAAAATGTATGCCAACATCTTTAGCAAAAAGGGAAACGACAAGTATGATGTGTGATCGGAAACGTTTATTTGCAGAAAATTGGGCTTACCGCAAGAATATGTGTCAAATGATGCTGACTACCTAACCGCACAGCGAACACTTGAATCCTTGAGAAAAGAGAGACTTCTTCAGGGGCGATCTCACGACGAAGTGCGGATGGAACTACAAGCTGCAGTTGCTTCTCGCGACAAGAAAGCTATCCGTGATCTCGCAAAGAAGTTCGATGATGCACAGATTCCAGACACCGCCGGTGATCTTGAAAAGGCAAAAAAGTCAGTTAAAAACGTCTCCTTGAACACAGTTGTTACGTGCTTCACGAGTTAGTAACTTGCCTTGAGTTTTTGAAGGAAAATAACAAGCTTCCAGATTTTTAGAGATAGTCCTGTTACTTAGGCTTATATGAAATCAAGTTTTGACGAAAGTTGTGTTGTTTGAGATACATTTCGACTGCTTGCGCATTTTGGATCGGTCAGATCTAAATACGAAACAAAAAGTTAAATTCCTATCGAAAATTCATGTCGCAATAGAGATAAAGCTATGCTTGTGTATATCGTCCAACAATTGCTGATATTTCCTTGTTTTCCCAGGGTTTTACTAAAATTGCGTAGAAATTCAACTCATTGTTTTCAGAGCTTTGGAGGAAATCGAAATCGACGAACATTCCAAGCAGGTTGCATCGTGGCAAAAATTAATGGACGCATCAGCTACTCGAAACTATTCCGATCTTAGAGAAGCAATAAGCAGAGCTGTAAAGGATGGCGTGGAACAGGCAGATATAAGAGAAGCACAGAAATTGCTAATCAGTGTAGAGCGGGAGGACCAGATGCTTCACCAGATACGAGAACAAATGGTTGTCAAAGACCTGTCGAAACTTGTAGAAGCCATTGCTGTATTTAGGTAAACACGTTGTTAAACTTTTGATAACAGTGTTTGAATAGGTGTTAGTTGGATAAAATTTAACTGCTGCGTTGAGAGTGATCTGCAAATATTGCTCTTCTTTAGCAAAAATCATTATCTGGTGACAACGCTTTTTGCAATGCAATTGACTGACATCTATGAAACAAAGCTATTAATTAGGACAAATCTTGAACCCTTATCTTTTTATGATTGGATAATTTGACCTTGCTTGTAGAAAGTTACTAATTTCTATTTCAAGCACGTAGCTTTCGTAGTGGTATACGCTTCTTATATGTCAAAATTATTATTTTTCCTTGTTTCTTGACGTCACATAGGTTAGTGAATAAAACACTCTAATGCTACAGAACGCCAGGACTGCAACTTGTAGACAAAACTGGCGACATCAAGCGTGCAGAGGATCTTGTAGAGCGCATACGCGGTGAAGAAAGAATGGAACGTGCTAAAGGCGACGCCATGTGGCGGTTACACACAGCCAGAAGCGTCGGAGATATTGACGCGATGGATGGAATGATAAAAGGTGTCATGCCGAAGCTTGCTTTTAGCATTCGGACCATTTGTTACGTTCATAATCAGAGTGTTTTTGTTTTGTGTTTACGTACTGCAAGCAAAGGCTAAGATTTGTTAAAGATGCAAAAAGCAAAAATCTGGAGTCGAAATTCAATTGGTGCATTCAATTCAGCTGTTTCTTGGATCAAAACAACGATACTGATCCATTAGTGTTTATGATGTCTTAGACACAGTAATTTAGCCTGTGTAAATGTTTGTCTTTTGTGACAAATTTCCCTTGTTTATTAGAAGCAACGATAAGATATTTTGTCGATTAAAGAGTAATAGTACGTAAACCTTCCGGAAACCTTCATCATCACCACTCCGTTTTTCAACGCAAAAATTGAACGCGTTTGTTAACATCAGCTGTCCGTGTAGTGGTGTTCGTCTGTGTGAAGCAGCTTGTTAACTCTGTTCACTGTTTTACAGCTCTAGAAGGTCTTGCATCAGCTGGCATGTTAGTCGACGAGGCAATGTTATTGCGAGCCAAAACAGAACTGGAGACCATGCGTGGCAAGGTTGATTACAGGACCCGTATGGAATCCATTAAGAGCGCTGTTGGTCGAGCGATCAAATCCGAGAATGTTGTTCAACTGGAAGATCTCATTGACCAAATGGTCGGTCTTTCAACTGACGGGAAGTTCGCGATGACTGCCGACGATTCTCGCCTCCTGGACGAGTCTCGCGATCTGCTTCATGACTTGAAACGCAAGCATGCGCTCAAGCAGGAAATCGATATCACCCGACCAGCTCTGCAAGTACCACTGTTACCAGGAATGGTTGATAAACTAGCCAAAGGCGTAGAAACTATGCAGCGGTTGAAGGAAGCAGCTGCCGAGTTTCCAGGCGTTTTCACACCTGATGATGAAGAATTGCTTAAGACAGCTTCTTTAAATTCCATTGATCTCAAACGCAAAACCGAAAAGATGAAAGAGGCTGAGATGGCCTTGACAGCGGCTATGAACAGCCGGGACTACGCTGATTTAACCAGGGCCATCGCTTTGGCCGAAGAAGCTCCATTCATTGAGGAAAGCACCCTTGAGGCGGCGCGGGATTTGGCGGCCTTCCTTGATCCTCCAACACGCATCGCAACCATGAAGACCGCAATTGCATCGCGCAACATCCCTGAAATAGAGAAAGCATTGGAGGATTTCAAATCAGCCAGAGTGCCGGGTCAATCGTCGCTGGAAGCCAAAGCCGTGAGAACTTTGGCGAAACTGAAGAGGCTGGAAAAGAAGAGGAAAAGGGCGGAACAGAAGCGAAAACGGGAGGCGGCACGAAGAGATGCTGAGATCGCTCTTCTAAATGACAAACTGCGCGCGGCAATGGACAGTAAAGACATCTACATTTTGCAAGACGCTCTTGACGTCTGCGAAGACAGCGGATACAGAGACGAGGAAATACCTTTGTATTTCGCTGCGGAAGAACTTTTTGAGAAAATGACCATAGAAAATGTGCGTTCTCGTTTGAAAGACGGAATAGAACGACGAGATATTCAGCAACTTGAAACCGCTATTGATGACGCTGATTACGGCGGGTAAGGTGTAGTTAAAAATTTAGTTTTTGGTGTGTTGCAGTACCATGAATGATGTGGTGCAAAGTGCAATACAGTTTTAGGAAAGATAATCCGTATACTTTCATTACTTTATTTTCCTTTGAAAAACAAATTTGTTTTCTGCTTAAAATGTTTTGAGAAATGCTTCCTTCTCGTGAGTTCTCTGCGTAAATTGTTTTGTATATGTGCAATGGAATTAAAGACCAGCTTACTGATAAAAAGAATGCTCTGTTTTTGTGCATTCCTGCAAGTGTCCCTATCATAACTTTCATGTGCATTCTGATGAATTTTCAGAGTTTTTTATTTACATTTTGTACCTAAATACTTGTTACTTTGCTTCTAACTTTTGCTTTTGAAAGACCTCGAAAATGTGCGAAAAAGCTACTTGAAATTACCGTTTAATTGGCGCTTTGACAGTCGCTGTATTATGACGTTTATCCCATGGATGTAATTCAACAGTTATCACAAGAGAAAAATGATTTCAGACCCTATAACGTTTGTGCAAGCAGCTTACTGAAAAGGACCTCACAATTTTTCCAGGTATGTTCCTGACCTTGTCCCAGAATACAGTTGTGCCAAAGATCTTCTCTATGATCTCCGAGAGTTGCATGATTTGAGAGAAAAAGTCGTCGGTATGGATAGATCAGTAATATCAGAGCTCCAGCGGTATCGCACTCCTCCACCTGTGGTGCTTCAAGTCATGACCGGTGTCCTGACACTGCTCGGAGAAAAGCAGCAGAAGGCTGCGGTGAGTTATTTGCGCTCAGCGCCTCTTCCAAGGGATTTACGCTTAAGCTACTATAATCAAACTTACTGTACAGTATAATGTCTTGGTAGGAGTTCTAGATGATGAACTACTAAGCAACTAAATACTAAGCGACAAAGAGAAAATTACGAATTACCTGAAACTTGGACGAAGCATTTTTCTTATCACTGTAAATCTCTAGCTTTCTTAACATTAAAAAGCTTTTGTGATAAAAAACCTGCTTCGTCCAAAGTTTCGAGCAACTTTCTATTTGAATAAGAGCTGAGATGCCAACCCAGTAGGCGAAATATATTCACCGTTAAGATCAAATTTCCTGAATTTTGGCTGTGAAAGGTTTCGATTCGATAGACAAGTTTCGAGTAATTTGCGATATAAAATCTCATAATACTGTACTTAATCTATTGAAGCAATAAATGTATATTGATTTTCAAATTTATTTTTATTGCTATTCTAGACCTTTTATCCACTAGTAGCTGCACTGTGAGAAATCGGTAAAACTGTGCATCCACACTATCATTCATGGTGGCGTCCACTCGATTGCAGTCAACTTAGATACAAACTGCTTGTAGGAGTGGTGGAACATTCAGTCCATTCTCAGCCGAACAGGGAAGGACTCTCTTGCCAGACGAGTTCGACGCAACGCACCCGGAGACGTCAGTTTAGAGCTGTGCGAACAAATTGACTCAATCATTGGTGACCTGACTCTTGCGGAGGTCAACGCAGTCAGCGTTGTGACCGGAACATTTCTGGCATGGGTGAGCTTTGTATGCTTTTTCGACAATTTGCTGGATGAGGGCCAAGTTTTGAAAATGATGCTGCAGACAAAATTGCATTAAAAAGTGAATTTTGTTTGAGCTAGAACATAAGCTATAGGCGTTTTATCAGTAGACGAATGCCAGTGGAGAGAGAGAGACGTATTTAGCGACGGTCTATAAAGTGCACATGTTCACAGAAAGAAGAAAATGGAAAAATTACATAGCAAGCGCTATAATTGACAACAAAACACACAAAATAGGCCTACAGTCTTTATTGTGTATAATGAGTTATTTTATTTTATATATATTTTTTTCCGAAGCTCGGACATCGACAAACCCTAAGGTTATCTGGTCAAGATGTATGAAATGTCTTACCAGACCAATATATAAATAGTAATGTAACAGAAACTCACACGTTCCAAAACAGAAAAGAATTACGAAGGAACAAAACACAAAAAAACGAAAGTAATAACTCATGAAACTTAATAGGAGACAATAAAAATGAAATTTATTTTGCTTACTTAATACTGTGAGAACACGAACTCTTGTAATTGATTGCAAAAAGTGCTTAAGGGCACAGCCTTCAAATTTTGTTCCACCTTGTTCCAAACCAAAGAGAAACTCCCCTGCACGAAATTGATTTTTTACTGGCATTGCTTGAAACTCGATGAATAAAGTAATTTTCCATATTAGCAAATCTGATTTGATAAGAATGAACAGAAGACGTCTCTCGAAAATATTCCTTATATATTTCTGGAAATTTTCCGCGGTGAAATTTGTGCATAAATTTTGCTGATTCAAATTGATAAATGTAATTCAATTTCAATATTTTTAAGTTCTTGTACAAAGGAGTTATGTGACTAAAACTTTTGGATTTGAACGTTTTTGTTAATGCTGGCTGATCTAGTCGTCAGATTTTGTGTTTCTGTGTCTCAGATTACATGCACAACCAGAGAAGCTCGTGCTTTGCATCATCTGCGTCAAAATAGAGAACGAGAGGGCAGTAGCAGCAGCACGTCATCTGTCATCTGATCTCCCCGAAAGGTTTCAGTAGCGCTTTGTTCGATCACTTGCAACGCGATGACAGCTTTGCTTCCGATGGGCGAAAAATGTGGATCACATGGAAACGACCCATTCGCTGATTGCCTTCCTATGCACCTTGGATAGCGCTTTACGAAATTTCAGGCCACTTTAGCTGTTTTTCAAGGACGCTCGTGTTTACATAGCATTGTGATGAATTTTTTGCCTTTGGTTTCACTGAAAATTTAGCACTGTTTGCAATGCCATTGCTTGCTGAAAAACCTAAAAAATGTAAAGGCTGTTTACACCCAGATATAAAGTAACGATAAAAAATCAGGGGAACAGATGAAATAAAGTTATAAATATATGCTTTTTGATTTCCAGAGTGTTTTTTCAAGGAAGCCCTACGACATGGAAGTATACACTTCTATTGTTACAAAGAATTCCCACAAGTAGACTACTAAAACATTAACATTTGTTTTGTTTTTTATTAACGTGTTATGATTTTAAAACATTAACATGATTTGGAGTTCTTTCATGGTAGTATTAACACATTTTTGCCTGACGTTCTGCACATGTCATTGCGTTATGCTGATTTGTTGAAACCTCTATCACAAATCACATCTTTTTATGAGTTTAATCTTGGTGCTGCCAGTGGTAATTTGAATTGTCAAAAAGTTGGTTTTATTTAGGTATAGCAATATATTGATGAGCAGAAATGGGCTTTGCTTACAGTAATCTAGCAGCGACTTGAATCGATCCAACTTTTGTTTGATGAATATACATTTTGAGAAACTCTTGTATGATTTTGATTGTTGCATACATACCTAAGTGCTGCCCCCAATGATTCCTATATTGTTTAATCGAACATTGAAAACAGCGTTTTGCAATAGGAAAATCTACAACCTCACAATCCTTTATATATTCATGTCTTATTTCCATTGTCTACCAGCTTCACGTTTATGCACTGTTGATTTTACCTTGCTGGAGTCTTTCATAATATTTTTCTTACGATGTACTATGTCTTCTTTACGAGAAATATATTTCCATGGAAGTATAAGTTGTATTGATTCAATGTAGAAGTTTTCCCAACATGCAGAAAGTACCAAATTTTCGCAGTATTCAGTATGGTGCTATAGTTTCACTTGATCCAGTGAATAATTGCAGTGAATCAACCCAACCTATACCTGGCTCGATTGCTAGACAAAAGCACTGGTGTTTCTGTGGAGAACTGTTAGTAGGGTCTCTCTAAAACATTCGACTCGCTTTACCAATGGAGTCTTTCATGAAAGAAATTTTGAAGGATCGTCGGCAAAATGTATACCTAACAACTTTCAAACAAATCGAAGCAAGTTGCTGAAGGAATTTTAACAGCAATTTGCAGTGGTATACTTTCCGTTTCACATCGAAAGCTAGTTGTTCACTGCTGCTGATGTGAGTTGATATTGTGCAAGCCCACTGAAATGACAAGAGTCAGTGCAGTTTACGTATTTTAAAACATATTACTACGTTCCTCGAAATAAAACATCACTGCATGATAGAAAAGAGAACGGTGAGGTTTTGAAGAGACGAGGCCGAAGAGTAAAAGCTTTCTGATAAACAAAGTTTTTAAACGCGGTCCAAATCCAGTGGTGCAGCCAGCCCAAAACTTTGGGGGACTGAAATGTTTGATTTTAGGCGAGCAACAGTATTTTGTTTGGAATACCGCTTCTCAGGGGCGCGCGCAGGAATTTTTGATGGGGGGGCTGAAATTTTGAGAAAAATATTTTGCTCTCACTAAAGCACAGGCTATCTAATTTACTATAACATTTATGTCATATATGCCGAAAACAGACGTCGCGGCTGACCAGGTACAGCCGCGACGTCTGTTTTCCTTTGCCCGTTTTCCCCCGTTACCGTGATTTTGTTAATCTGTTAAATTACGATGCGATGTAGTGTGGCACTTCTCTGCAAAATTTTTACATTGTTTATGGAAGTTTGTAACATGCTCAGTATCCCGAGATATTGTTTTTAAAAGCACTTTTAGTCTTATGTTATATAGTAGCATTACTTCATACCACTTCCAGCAAATTCTGGTGCCTCAGTCGACTATTATTTGTCACGAAATATTATCAACAGCACTTCTCTCAACATCGCAGACAAACAAAATGCGCTGCAGTACCACTACAGATCGTACAATTATCTCACAGCCACGCTACATAGTTGTTGGTCGATACCAAAAGCAAAATACCTTTGTTAAATCACCAAGACAGAATTGAAACAACAGTTTCTACACATACTCGTAAAAGGCAGCACAAGCGTTTGCGAATCGCTAGTGTATCATCCAGACGCGTAGCCAGGGGGGGAAATTGTCCCCCCAATTCCGAAAGTAGCACTAACAATTTTCAGGTCAATCAAGCTTTTGATGTGTAAGCCAAAGAAATCCGTCAGTGCAAATCAACGAAACTGCTTAAAAAAACTATTCTGTTTCAACTTTGAGAGTCGAACTTGATCAAAACAGTATGGTTTACCAATCGCCCATGGTTAATCAAACATTGTGTATAGTCCAGATACTGGAGAATTCATGCCATAGCTGGCCTTTGACTAAGGTTTGAGCTCCGTGTGGAAGTTGGTGACAATGAAATACAAACTTGTATACGCGCTTGTAATCACTAACCGGAAGTAAAGCAAGGGCTAACGCTTTTTGCAGCTGTTTCTGACGCACCATCTTGCTGTATCACACCTAATGGTGATGTAAACTTGATTTCAAGACCATCGCAAAAATTCCTCTGATAACTCTGGCATGCTACAAATACTGTATATTTTGCCCTTGACTGCAGCATCAGCCGTTTTAAGGCTCCACATATTTGTGATTGAACCATCACAGTAGGTCTACATGCCATCACAACTAAATATCTTGAATAAATGCTATTATTGCTAAACGCAGTCTATGCCCTAAGTGCGTATTAAAAAAGACTTTGAAAGTGGATTGCTTGTTGGCCAAGGCTTGAGCTTCAAGGCATACAAAATGTATATCACTACCGTATTCACGCATTAATTGTAAAACTGCACAAAAACAAAAATCTGCGATGTTCATTTAAAGCAGGCCTGCACAACTCAGAAAGCTCGAAGGTCGAAATTGATCTACACAAATTTGCCGCGAGGCCGCAATAGTCTATTTCGTTGTAGTTCGGAAGAAACTCTGAAACGACAATGAATTATCCGACGTCGGACTTTGCAACATTTTCTACAATTGAGAAAGCTCCCGCGGACCGTATGTTGTGATTTAACGGTTTCATCAGTGATCTACCATTACCTTGCCGGCGAGTAAAATAAGTTTTATCAAGTAATCAGAATCCGACCTGTACATAGTTTGAAAGTCTTTCAACATTCACCTGATGTTAATTGCCACCCTATCCTACAGTAAATTTGAAAGCATTTTGCTTCAACGCGAAGAGTCAAAAGAAAAATCTAACGAAAGTGGAAAGATGCTTTTTATTTTGTAAGTGTTGAGGCCATTGGCACTGCCGCATACATACAGATAGCTTGCAAACTGTTTTCTCGATAAAGCGCATGTGACCAAAATGAAACTAATTAATTTTTTTCCTAGTCCATCGGATTTTGCTATTTAAACACTAATGGATTTAAAGAAAGACTTCAAACACTTAATTCCCAAACTATTTTGAGCGCGACGCAAATCTGAGTTTGCAACCCAAGCCTCAACCTATGACAAAAACACTGATTGCGTGGGTGTTTTTTGGCAGCAAGTTTCTAAGTTCGTTTTTACTCTTTTCTCAAGCATCTACGCTTCAGACAGACACAGACAAGCGGTGGTAACTGTGAAAATTTACAATTCCGGTTTGGATTGCCTCTGCGCGACCCATTTTTTGACCCTACACCCTTCTTTGGGTTTTGATCGATACTTTGGGAACCACTGGGCTAGATCAACTAACCAACCGTTGTGTAATGCTGTGGCGACAAGTAGGCCTATTTCTTAACTTATTGCAGAGCCATAGTTATAATCGGTTTTGGCTTCGTTTTCGCAATTACACAACCATTTTCATACTTCGCGCAGGCTGATTGGGTAAAACGTATGCAGGTTTCTTTAGGGGACATGCATAACTTTCTCCAGTTTAAGAAATTGTCTTTATAATAATTGCGATTCTTATTGTTAATTCTGAAAAACTAGATACCTAAATACCTAATCATTAGTGGGAAGCAGGTTTGGTGCAAGTAGCGTATAAAAATGCTACCGAAGTCGCGTTTCATAGCGTTTAATGACATAAAATACAAATGGTTTTCAAACGTCTTGAGTGAGACTAGCGTTTACATTATCAGCTGCATATGTCAGCCAGTCGCCCAAGAACTGGACAAGACTTCGTGAGTCAGTGTCTTAGAGCAAAATCGCTACTTGGCTTCGATTGAACGTGTGTTGGTGTACGTCAGAAGCGTATACATATAAAACGCGCAATCACAATGACGGCCAAGATGACTCCTTGCTCAGCTGAAACATTGGCTGAAAAAAGCATACTGCAGATCTTGCACTTATAGGATCAAAGATTTTCGTAAACGCTTTCGCAAGAAAGTTTTACGAGCAAATGGTGGCTTTCATCCAAGCAGCAACTTCGAAATTTACTAAAAAACAAACTTTCAAAACTTCTCAATTCAATAAAAAGAGACTTTCTATTTGCCGGCTTAAATCTGAACAGAAATATTCAGAAAAAGAAGTGCGAGAAGGCACATTTTATGGATAATGCTTTAAAAACAAGGGGCATTACATATTTAAATGCTGAGACTTGGTTGTTGTTTGCCCCCCCCTATCAAAATTTCTGGCTACGCGCCTGGTATCATCTAACATATTCGAGGCAGTGGTAGCAAACAAAGCTTAGCCGACATATCACTAACTTTACAGATAATTGCGCAAGGTACGGACAGATGCCGCCGTATAAATTTTGAAATGAGAGAATGGACAGGCACAGATGCTCTTCAGGAGGCCCTTGGAGCAACCCATGCATGCTTATTTGGCCAACTAAGCACGTGACATCTCTCACTCTCTCTTACAAGCAAACCGTCACAGCAAACGGAATCGTAGCGACAGCACGAACACAACGGCGGACAGTTAATGTGTATAGTTTCTTAAGTGTTGGTCCTACCTATAGGGCCATGGGCAAAGTAGTTGCTTGTCTTACAATATTCATTTCAAATATTTCGCTTTAGAAAAATAATCCCTTTTACAAATTTTATATATGCTAAAGCGCGAAATCAGATCTGCGATTACTGCTGGCAACAAAGTCATTCATAATTTTTTCTCTGTCGATCTGGCGGTCTTTGTGTATGGAAATCAGTGCAAGCCCTGTCATTCACTCATTTCCAATCGACGATCTTAGATAGGTTTTAAGACGTCTCATGGTGCTGAAACTGGGCTCACTTGTAGCAGTTGATACCAGTGGCCGATATTCCAGGTGTTCAGTGAACACCTGGAATTGAAGAAAAAAAATTAGAAAATCGGTTTTAGGGCAATGGTACACTGTATTTGCACGCACAATACTCAAATTTGGCATTTTGCACTTGTGACTTTATTACCGACTAGTCGATCGCGAGTTAGCAAGAAATTTTCTAGTCGATCCTAATCGAAGACAAGTTGGCCCCCCTGGCCTACACCACTTACGCATCCTGTAACCCACTGAACTGTTATTTGTTTGTTACGTCACTGTACACTTGGCAGTTTGCCTTGCTTGGTTGTTCCTACTGTGAGTCAAGTCAAGTCATGTTTGCGCTGTAAGTACACAGCAATAGAACACATTTCAATAAACAAAGCTTAAAACAAACAGCACAGGTTGGGCGAAAGACGGCCAAAACAGTCACTCAATCAAGCCCAGCCTACATTTGATGACTGTCAACTTCAACAGCACAGGTCAAGCACAAAACATGAGTTCAAAACAAAATAAAACAAAACACAGAAGCCAAAAGTGTGCTCAGGGTGAACGCTCACAAACATCTTACAAATCACATAGCGTATGTATCACAAAAGTTAATACCCAGCAAGCAGTCGCGACTTTACTTGATAAGAAAACATGTGTAATGGTAACGTTTTAGTATAATTAGAAATGCAACCCCATGCAACAGGACCAATATATTGCAGCATTTTTTTACCATAATTAGTTCTAACACGTTTATGATGATAATTTCCTGAAACTTGTTGTCTTGTGGCATGATCATGTACGCAGTGTAGTTTTGAAAAAAAGTTATTAAAAGAAGAGGGTAGGATATCGGAATTATACTTATACATAAACTTTTCCAAATTAAGTTGGTACAAATCAGAAACTTTGAGAATTTTAAGTAATTTAAAAATATTGTTTGCACTTGATGTTCTCTTGCTAAAAGTCACGTATTTCAAAATTTGGTTTTGTAGCATTTGCACTGGCCGGATAACAGTTTTATACGCTCGTCCCCAATCAATTATGCAGTAATGCAAATGTGAATGGAAGAGACTAAAATAGATCAAACGCAAAATTTTCATATCAGCAAAATGTCTAATTTTACACGCTATGCCACAAGCTTGGGAAAGTTTCCCACAGAGACTACTGATTTGTGGTTTCCACGAAAGTTTATTATCAATTATTACACCAAGATAGTTAATGTTGTCAGTTTGCTGTATTCTCACACCATTCATAGAAATTTAAAAGTTACATTTTGGGGAACGTGTTGCAGTTAATATCATATAAGCTGTTTCATTACAATTTATTGATTTATCAACTATTACACCAAGATACTTAATGTTGTCAGTTTGCTGTATTCTCACACCATTCATAGAAATTTTAAAGTTACATTTTTGAAAACGTGTTGCAGTTAATATCATATAAGCTGTTTTATTATAATTTATTGATAATCTGTTAGACCTCATCCAAGTATCTACTTTATCAAGCTCATTTTGAACGTTAAGTTGTAACGTTTCAATATCTCTGTGAGATAAATGCAAACTAGTGTCATCTGCAAAAAGTGTAGTTTGAAAACCAGAAGCACAAGGAAGATCATTCACATAGATTAAAAATAATAAAGGACCCATTACTGAACCTTGAG
>Ga0210059_1002305_pt1 | contig 29794 bp, 15 predicted proteins | sample Ectturendosymbi2_FD_188042 | JGI IMG/M metagenome (GOLD analysis project Ga0210059, IMG submission 188042) | Ecteinascidia turbinata endosymbiont from Florida, USA - Sample 2 (SPAdes) (version 2) | ecosystem: Host-associated > Tunicates > Ascidians > Unclassified | place: Key West, Florida...
GAGAATTTGCTTCTGTGTGAAAGTAAATTTTACATTGTAAATTGTTTGAAGTCATTTGGTTTTAAATTGTTCTTTGTCTACACATTCAAATTGTTGAGGGGCCCCATTAGGCGCATTTGCACAAAATTTTGCTTTATTTTGACAAACATATGACTTGCTTCAGAGCTTATTAAACGTGGCTCAAGAGCGATTAATAAACTATTTAACAAAATAATGCAAAAACTAAGTGCGAAACTCTCAATAGGGGCCCTCACGGCATCTCTGAAAGAGGATGTGCGGGGCGACCGCCTCGTTCGCCTCCCCTGATATCCGCCCCCGATTAGATATCTTTTACAAATGTGGCCAATGATTTGCGCACTTATTTATCTCTCATAGTGACCAACCGTAGTTGAGAACGGTCATTTTCTAAAATTAAGGTGATAGAATGAACAAAGGAGCACCATTAGACAAAACAAGCTGAACGGTCTGATTCTAAAGAGTATAAAGCATGAACTTCTGTGTGCAATAAAAACTACCAGTAGCCTATCATAAACAAATTCGCTATGGCAAAATCTTGAAAATACCATCTTAAGCAGTGAGTTCGCTGCCTTTGACAACCAACTTCGACACATATTGAGACTACACTGACTGTTGATATAGCAATGATAAAAAATTAGGTGAGTCTGGAAGCATTAATTAATGTCTCTTTACTGTACTTGTGAGTTGTACAGTAATGTATTCCTTCTTGGTAAAAAGATACGTATATACATACGTCTTTGGTAAAAAAGAGATACCCATAATGTCCACCATTTGCTATTTAGGACCAAGATTTTCGGAATTCAATACGCCTAATAGTACTCACGTAGATACCCACAAAATTTATGATTTAAGATTTGTTAACTTTTAACGTGTATTTTTAACTTGGGGCCCCGCGCTTTTAATATGCTACAGGCCCCGCGCTGCCTTATTCCGGCACTGGGTGGAGTAACTACATTTCTGATCTTGCTTGGTCCCGTTTTGGTGTGAAGCCAGCAGAACTATCTGAGATTGCTGTTGACCGTGATGTATTGCGAGCCCTCCTACGGCTGCTGCTCCCGCGACCATCCTCAGAGGAAAAGCGAGCACGAAAATGAAGAATGAATGATGTTGTTTCTTTACACGGTCAGTTAAAATTCGTTTTAGATGCTTCAATACAATGGTGTCACTTTTTTCCACTGTTTGTTGTCCGAACGGCTAAAAACTCACCTTCACAATGTCGCCTCAATCTTCAAGCAATTTCGGCAAAATGTAACTATATGAAGTAGCTTTGTCAACATTTTACAAGGATTCACCAAACGTTTGCCTTTTTGTCAAGCACAGAAAGATCCATACAGGCTCCATAGCTACCCGCTGCATGCATCGTGTTGCTATAAGCCATGGATGCACAACCCTGGATGTACGGCTGCATGCGGCCTTTGATAAAAATCTTTGCGGCCGTGAACATGGAATTAAAATTATAAATTATGGCGGCCGTGCATTAATAAAAACTTTTTGTTTACTGCATGAAGATACTTCGTATAAAGACAGCTAAACAGACGTGTGAAAGTAGGCTAGGTTCAGTGCATGGAAGCACAACAGAAACAATGCAAAAAATTTATCTTGAACTTACTGGCGGACGTAATTCGTAAAAATAAACGTAATGCGGCCGGCAATAGCGAAAAGGTTGTACACCCCTACTGTAAATATTAAACACTGAAAACTATGTTTTTCAAATGTATACTTCCGGAGAAAATAGAGCTATTTGTTCTCTTTGGAAACAGAGCACTTATGTTATCAACAAAGCGACAGAAAGCATTTCTCCCATAACGTGGACGTAACGGTGAAGGAGCGTGCGCTGCATCCCCGTAATACACACGGGGCTTTACTAGTGCTTGGCTTGAAAGACTTATTCTATTATAACAGTGATGGTGATGTTGGTATCAAGGAGACTTCAGACATGTAGGATGATAGAACAAAGTTTCATAAGTTTTCACGCGATAATTGAATACGTATTTTCGTGTTTGATCAATACTTCAGAAAGACGGCATTCACAACTGTAAGATAAACTAGCAACTGTAAAATTGTCTCTTGACTTTTCCTACTTAGTATGCAGTTAAAGCTGTGGTTCGAGTTAAATTTGGTTGCTAGAACTTCACGTAAAACGTTTCTGTCCCTTTAAATGTTTGCAAAGAATATTGGAAGTTTAATTTTGCCGCTGCAAGGGCAAGGTACAAGGTATTCGGGAGCGGTGAGTCAACGCTCCAACGGTGTGAAATATAATAAAATTAAGGCTGTATTTGTCAACTTTGATGCTCCGGGCAAACGATGATGCTCCATGATAAAGGAAATGAAATCAGGGCTCTGGTTGTCGACTATCCGTTATAGAGAACTGAACCAACTAAAATTTGTGCAGACTTTTTGAGAAGATGCAATGGCAGGCGAAGTAAATTCGTTTGTAGAAGTGAACTTCTTTTGGAACAGCAAAGAACAACCTTCCTGGCAGGTGCAAGAAACCGGCGATGGCCACCTTATATTTTGGTATCTCGAAAACTTTCACAGAAACAAACGCGAATTTATGCAAAAGCATATGCTGTGATCGTACTCTTATCAAGAACAAATTACAGCCAGCTACTGGCGTAGCAATGAGGGTAGTGAAATTTTATCAGAACAAACGTTTCCGCCTCTGTCAAACCAACATCTTTCCTTCAATGTACTTCATCCAGTTAAAAATAAAAACAAAATTTACGCTTTATTTACAATGTGTAACATTACTCCTATTTTATAGCAATATCCGAAACCAAGTAAAAATTAAACTGTTGTTCAAATGTACAAATCCCTAACTACTACTTTGTTAATGCTGACTCTTCGACTAATACTGTTTAGGGTGTTGGGCTATATGTAAACTCAAAACTCCTGTTTGTTATAGGGCAAGATTTAAAATTACCTGTAAGTGACTATGAAAGTTTATTCATTGCAGTTAAGTCCAACTATGCTAATGGCAAATGTATGTATTTACAGACACTCTCTCAAAATTTGCAAGCTTTCAGCTTGTATTCACTAATTTACTCTAAAAACAGCAATTACACTTTGGTAGTGACATAAATACTTGAGACCCACATTATAGATTTACAGAAGAAACCTGCTAGATTTTCTTCTATATCTCAACCGCCTCTGTTTGATCATATCTGGAAAAAAAATTTCCTTGTCACATTTATTCTGGAATTGCTCTCTGATCATCTACGCATTTTTCTTACCTTTACTACTAATTGTAGATATGCACATATATAGACCAAAAATTCGTTTCTTAAAAACTTTGATCTTTCATCCTTCCTGGAAGATGTTAACACTGATCTTTATAGTCTAAATTTCAGCAACATCAGTGCTATCAACAACATTTTTTAAACTTGTATTAGTATGCTTTAACATTGTCTACCAACATCCTGATCGGCTTGCTTCAAGAAAAGACGCTCTTTCCTTACACAAACCGTGGTTGAACAATAGTTTGTTTACGTCCGTCTCTGGAATAAATGCCTTGTATAAAAAATGTTAGCAACAATTTTAGCCAGATACAAGTTTGCAGAAACAAGCTTACTCACCTGAATAAATCCTTAAAGCAAAATGACTACAGACAATAATTTGAAAGCTATGGAAATGATGTTGAAAAGGTTTGGAAAGTAGTTACTGTAATCATGGAATTATTTCCACAAAAAAAGAACGAAGTTAGTAATGAATTATTTAACGCTGACTCCAGAAGTCAGATTCATTGTGAGGAACTAATTCACTTTACGAATATTGGTAGAAATATATATTCCAAAAGTGTCCCTCACCTACAACTTTTAATGACGTTCTTAAAATCAGTAATTTTTCTAAATTATGTGCATACGATTTACCACCGCTGGTGAATTAGGACAAATAATTTCATCTCTAAAATGCAGAACAACGTCAAACTCTTGTGACAAATCAGCAAAGTCTTATAACCCTCTGCTAACATCTCATATTCATGGTCACAGTGGCGCAGCCAGAATGGGGCCGAAGAGGCCATGCCCCCACAAAACAAACTTTCTAAGAGTTTTACTGGTGCTTGGTATCAAGTTTCAACTGTTGGAAAGACGTCAGGGCAGTGGCGTAGCCAACCCAAAAATTTGGGAGGGGCCAAAAAATTGGGGGGCCAAATGCTTGATTTTAGGCAAATAACACTATATTTTTGGAAAAACGCCTCTCAAAGCACAAAATGACTATATTTTCTAAAAATGTGGGGGGAATGGCCTCTCTGTTCCCCCTGGCTACGCCTATGCGTCACTGACTGACGACATGATTGACTGGCCACACCCGAACAAGATTATTGGCTGCGCTACTGCGTGGCCATCTGAATTTTTTAAGAAATGTGTGGCACAAGGTGAATTTCCCAGCTTTTTATAAGTTGCCGAAATTACACCCAACCCTGAAATAGCTATTCCCAACTCTCGTTATGACTATAGGCCAGGCGTTCCCAAACTTTCTCTGACCATGTACCCCTTCAGCATTCCGACAGATGAGCATGTACCCCTTTAGCATTTCGAAAGATAAGCATGTATCCCTTCAACATTTCGACAGATGAACATGTACCCCTAATATTTCTTATGACAAAATATTTTATCATGATTAATAACAGACATATTTAAAAATAAGCATATAACGGCTTTTGAAAATAATATTCATATTCACTGTTATGTGTATAATTATTTGGCAATCAAAGATATATAAATATATATTTCTCTTCTATTGCTAACCTTAAATGTACCCCTTCGGATAGGCAAATGTACCCCTAGGGCAGGGTTTCTTAACCTGGGGTGCTAGCACCCCCAGGGGGTTCTGAAATCAATTTTAGGGGGTGCTGGAGAAGGTCACACATGTGGCGGTAAAAGGTAAAAGGAATAAGCTTGTCTTTACTTTATCCTTATAGTAACCAGGTGTTAGCCAATGGTAGGGGGTGCTGGACTGCTTAGGCGTGACCAAAAGGGGTGCTGAGGTTGAAAAATGTTAAGAACGCTGCCCTAGGGGTACATGTACCCCAGGATGGGAGCCTCTGCTTTAGACCAATGTCCACCCCAACCTTTTCCAATATATTTGAAAAATTGAATTACAACAGATTGCACTCTGTTTTGTGCGTAATTGCATTCTAAGCACAGAGCAACACAGGTTTGCAGTAACCATTCAACTGAATTAGCAATTTCTTGCATCTACGATAGCATGATTTGTAATAAAGATAAAAAGTAATAACAGGTACATTGTTCCTGGAATTGATTAAAGCTTTTGATTATGTTGATCATAGTATCCTACTTAAAAAATTGTTTTAGTATGGAGCAAGAGGAGCACCCTGAAGCTTCTTGCTTCATACTTGGACAACAAGGTTCAATGTAATAAAATGGCAGATAATAAATATCCTTTCTTACCTGTAACATGTGGTGTTTCGTAGGGATCTGTTCTTGGACCTTTGCTATTTCTGATATATATTAATGATATTGTAAAAGCCTGCAACTTTAATACTGTTTTATATGCTGATGATATAAATCTTCATATTTGAAGAAAACTATGAAAATCTGCAAAAGCTTGTAAATGGATGAACTTAGAAAATGGTCTGCTGGATTCGTGGTAGTAAATTATCCATCTATTATTTCATAAGTAATTTCATGCTTATGAATAACCCTAAGAATAAAATTTTGCTGTTCATATTGATATAATCAACTAATATCAAAACAAAGTAACTTAAATATCGCGGTATTGTACAAAGTTATTAACTTAATCGGAAGCTTCAAATAGAAAAGTTGGTAACACAACTTTATAATTCATATGGAAGTTTGTTCAAACGCCAACATTTCAGTGCTATGGTCTGTTTATTTTGCGTTTCTTCATTCTTATCTAACTTACTTAATGATTAATTGGGGATTATCCAATAAAACTATTTCACTTCCTCCAATCAGATTGTAGAATGATGCTGTAGAGCCCATAATTATAACAAAACTAAGACGGATATTCTCTTCTCCAACCAGCAAATTTTTAAAATTCCTGATTTGTATAAATTGTCTGTTGCGAAATTTGTGTACTCTTTTCATACTTGTGCAAGACGTCGACAATGACTTGTGGAAGATTACATCAGTTCACAAAAGTTTATCAAACAAGGCTTGCAACTTCGAAAAATACCGTTTACCCAGAATGAAAACATCTTAGCTTTCTTTAATGTGTATTGGTCCCAAACTTTCTTCTGAAATTCTTGAAAATTTGAAGTCACTTTCACGTTTTTCATTTGGAAAATAATACAAAATTGCCCAGTTTTCGCCAATACGTCGATTTCTCATTCTTATGTTTTTTCCGTTTTTCTGTAGGTGTACATACAGTGCCTCTTCCTTCTGTAGTACCCTTCAAAGTGTTCACACCATCCCTGTTCATAGGCATGCTTTTACCCCACTGCGCTTTTTGTTTTCCAACGCGAAACGTTGACGCGCTTGCATCTGAGTGGTGTTGATAAATGCATGAACGCTTAGAAAACTATATGCCATCGCCTACAAAAGTCTATTGCGGAGAAGATCATGGAACGAGGACAGAGGAAGATGAGTTAAACGTGCTATAGGCAGCTGAAGAGAGTGAACCTGGCTGCTGGTTGAAACATTCACTATCAGTCAAACCATCGCATCTCTTAACCTGCATACGTTGCGTGATACTGACGAACACTTCATTCACAGCATGATAATGCAATTTTAGAAAGTTAGCGCAATCTACTAAGAGCCGTTTGAAACTTTGCAAATGTGTGTTCCTATTCCAAAGTCGGTGGGTTCACATTAGCTGACACGGTTGTGCACGAAATAAAGCAACATTTGCTGCAAATTGAACATTGCGCCAGCGTACTCGCAACGGTTTTGACGCCCTGTAAAGCGATGGTGCAGTTCTTAGTCATGCAACGAAAAATTTTGTTTCTCTTACATATTGCAACTGCATGTGTTCACGTGCGTGTATTATTAACGGGTAAGTACTGTATTGTATATCGTGCAAAACTAAAAATAAGCAAGTAACAAATCTAGTTAGTCAAAAATGGTTGATGGGTTGGATGTATACTAGCCAGTGATGTAGTCGAGACCGTAACCTTCGAGACCGAGACCTGGTTAAAATTTCGAGACGAGACCGAGACTTCATCAAAAACTCCCAGACCGAGACCGAGACTCGAGACTTCAAGTTCGAGACCGAGACTCGAGACTTCAAAATTTGTGCGTTTTGCCGAATTTTTTTAAAAAGACGTTGTCATCACTTCTGAGTTGAATTTTTTCAAATATCTGCCATTTTCCCACATGTTTTGGTAGTTTCTTGCCTGAAAATACAACAAAAAAAATCGTTGAGTTATAGAAATTTAAATAAACCATTTCTTTGCAATATTCAAAGTGTCGAGACCTGAAACCTTCGAGACGAAAACCGAGACTCGCAAAAATGGGTCTCGAGACCGAGACCAAGTCTCGAGACTCCATCGCTGATGCTAGCCCAGCCATTAGAACCTTCAGAAGGGCTTGGTGTAGCCCTTCTCGAGGTTGGTGAAGGAAAGCACACTGCAGTGTTAAAAGAACATTTTTTCACTAGCTGGTAGGCCCGAATTTTTATGCCAGCATGAACGCATGCACGAACGCATGAACCCAAACGTGGATTGTGATTCATTTTGTTGTGCAAGTTGCAAAGATATGCGTATTTTGATTTTCACATAACCAAATCAAAATTTTCTCTTGTTATGCTATGCTTAAATAGGAACATTATAACTCCATAACAGTTTTAATCTAAAAGAAAGTTTTCACTTTCAGTTCACTCTTGAAAGCAGCCAGATATCCAGAAAGGTTCGGAACACTGAATGTTATAATTTATACAATTTGCGGATATGCTGTCACGTCACTAAGCGTATCTTCAATTTAGCCTCTCGTTGGTGAGAGTTTTTAAAAACATTACTTTTAATTTAAAGACTCATACCAAACTTTAAACCAAAATGCGATAATGAAATATTAACGGTCGCACTTAATTGATTCGATTGCCCAGTTTTATTTCTGGGGTTGTACTGTAGGCAATCGGCGTGGAATATTTGACGTGGTGTTCGCGCCATTGATCGCGATCCTATGGTTGTAGAGTTTTTCTACGTTGACGTGGGATGCTTGCATTAACCAACTTTACCTGTACCACCAAGAAAATGCGGCGGGGCACGTTGACCACCAGATTACGATGGTTGCGTTCTTTATGGATGACCTGCTTTGGGAACGACGGTGACCGATAGCCGATCCGTTGGACTAGTGCAGACTGCTGAGGTGACCGGAGCCGCATTTTCAGACAACGACTCCGCTCCTGTTTCAAACTGTTTGAATCCGGATCCGGGTTCGAAATTTTTTCAAATTTGAGAATCCGACTTCTGTTCAAACTCGGGCAACCTTTGAAGCAACCGAAGTTCAGCAATGTTTTTACTTAAGCAATGACATTTATGAAGACTACGCAGACTCCTGCTACTGCCCAAAATAAAAGGGAGTCCGGATCCGGGTCCAGTTTTTCACAAATATTTGACTCTGGCTCCGGATCCGAAAAAAACAGAATCCTGCCGGATTCGACTCCGGATCCGGATCCGTGGTCACTATCAGGAGACTGCCGGTGTTCAGCCAAGTGTTACCTATGGCTGTTAACGCAACGTGCGCGCCCACATCGTCCGAAGTCCATGTCCTTTTCTCTTCGTTTGCTTAACAGTGTTGTCACACTGTACGTCAATTCAGTTTCTGATTTGTCTTTTGGAGAGGATTGTGCAAATGAAATATATATATACACTAGTGTAGGAGACGGGGGTGCAGGGGTTGCAACCTCACCCCCAAAGTTTTGATTTGGTGAAAATCCGGGCAAAATGTGGACAAATTTGGGCAAAATATATGTAAATCTTTGTGTGCAGACGAAACTCCAGGGAACACATCCAGAAGACAAAATATACCGAGTCGAATGAAACCAGACATTGTACAAAACTCAGTCGTGGTGCTACAAGACCACTGTCGTTATGAAGCGCCATCAACAAAAACACCATATAAACAAATGATGTTGCATTGGTGTGTGGTACTTGCGCTGTCTGCATGTTCCTCAGTTTTATGCTTTATGCAGCCTAGTGTTTTAACTGAAGAGTTTTTGCTTGTGAGGTTTCTGGAAGTTGATGTCCTGACAAGGATGTAGTGGAAATGTAAACTTACATCCAGTGGAGTTGGAGTACATTCTACCAATAATTCGGTTTTCTCTGTATGCTCTTACTTATACATCCATACATTTTGCTTTTTGGGCACAACCTTTTTACAAGAACCATTTTTGGGTTTCATTAGCACTAGCAAATGTTAAGCATATGAAGCTATACTTGCAAATAAAGTCCTCGTTGCAGTAGGAAACATCTTTCCACTGCAGTAAAATTGCGAAAAACTTGTCACATCATCCGTTGTTGTAGTTTGCGTTTTGACACTGAAGCATAAAAGTTTTTATAACTGTACTAGAATGTTTTTCAACACGAAACGCCGATGAATCATGGTTGGTGTTTGATAAGAGACTTTTCATCAGGGCCTCCGAGAGAAATTTTACCAAGGAGTACTAGGAAGACCGACACCGGGCCCCCTTGTTTCCTTGGGCACTTGTCGAAGCTTGTATAGCTTGTTTGCATAGTAATCAGAATCAGCTGTCATGCTAAGATTTCCAAATAGATTAAATGGTTTACTGGCAGTTGACTTATACTGATAAATAATTTTAGGCTTGATTACAGAAAAGCTGATCATGCTTTCCCGGGCCTACGCACCTATCGGGTACGATGTACCTCCTGTACATCCCTCTCGTAGGCTCTGCCTTTCATCGCTACGTAAAGCTCAGAGACTAGAGAATGAAGAGCAAAACCTTAAACCATGAAACACTGAATGCCGCTCTTTATTATGAATGCCGCTCCAACACTGAATCGTAGTTTTTAACTTTTACTTTAAAGTTTTCCTGACTGTGAAGGTTTTTTCCGAGACGTCCAACGCGGTTTTATTTAAATCCGTGTTTATGCGTTATTGCTTCTCAGTTGTGTGAGTTTCAAACCACTAACTATTTCCGTTGATGCTATCGCCAGAATTTGTTTATTTGCGTAAAGCCTCGCAGAAGATAGTAGTGACATGAATACTTAATGCGATTTGTACGCCTTCGCTGAAGACAGTTTTCAATTTCATTTACTGTATAACCAACAGTACAGTGATCATAAATGTATCAACACACTGAAAGAGACCTTTACTTCCGAAAACTTGCACTGATGCACAAATTGGCGGTACCTGCAATTAATCTCTAATTTTCTCGTATATCGATTGGATTTTATAATTGATATATTACGACGTTTTGATTCCTGTATTTCATCCTCGCTTATTGACTAGGCATTATTTGCTATTACAATGCACTCAAATTATTGGAGAACGCCAAAGGCATTGTTAGTGGTTTGAAAAATTACACGCAAGTAACTCCGGTCGATGGATATTTATTAGAAATCTTCAGGTACAACTGAGCAAAGGAAGTGCTGGGAGGAGAGAAACCTGAAGCTATTAGTAAGAAAGGTAAAGAACCTAATTTTCTATGTGTATGTAGCATTTTAATGGACATTTGTACATTTTTGCCTTGTTGCTTTCCTATTCAAGCTGGAGACTGTTGACTGCGTATGTGTTCAACGTAGAAATGCTTGTATATAGTGAATGCTCTGCTTCTTTGGCTTCTTTTATGTTCTGAAGAAAATTTGGAGTTGAAACAAAAAAGATAGCAAACCAAAGCATGAAGTGTTGCCATACATTCCACTGAAATCAATATTGATGAAACGTGAAATTACGTTCTTGTGTTGTTAATAAGCAGCTATGTTTGCCCCGATCGGCACTTTTTACAAAGTAAGGGACGTTGTCCCATGTTCCGGAGTCCGTGGAAATCGTAATCTTCGCATTTCTTTGCGGTCCAACATTCCACTCGTCTTCCCATTTTTTTACCTGTATTTTGATGCTCTGTTGGACCCCCTGCCTATTGGTCTTGCATTAAAAAAATATACAAAATCGAAGATGTTTTAACGAATTATTGTTTAATTGCAGTCAAACGTTTTGCAGAAATAGGGGATTAGGCTTGGGATTTTGGTTTCAGCATACTAAATCACATGCCGAAGTCGTTACTGTATTTGAACATATTACGCACTGCTGTAAACTCGTGTGGGTGAACAGTGTTTCGATTCTGTAGTCCCTCACGCGTAGTTTCTTCAACACGTAGATAAGTTTCTGGGATGTATTTCAGACTCTTAGGGCCTTAATATTTTACGAAAACACGAAAATATTTGGCGATTGACTTGACTGATTTTGCCTCTCTTCAAACTCAATCTGGAAACCCAATTCATATCTACTGATATTGCCAGACTTGTCCACTGAAAAAGAGTTCTTGCATTGCACTTTGATATTCTTGCCCATGAATCGCAAAACTTGTACGTTTGTTGCAACCAATAAATCAGTAAAAATCATATCGTTATCGCGCAAGGCTAAGAGGTCTCACGAAATAGTAGTATCGTGTGACATCCCTAGACATTTACGTTGGTATCTGTCAACCATTTTTGAAAATCTTCGTCACGTTCCTGGATCGTGTGATAGCCATCCCGTATGAGTGAAGCGACAGGTCAAAACTGTTGGCATCGGTGCATCTCACTACGGACATCCATAGGCGTAGCCAGGGGGGGGTCTATGGGGCCATGTCCCCCAAATGTTTAGCACATATAGTCATTTTGTGCTTTGACAGGCGGTATCCCAAACAAAATAGTGTTATACGCGTAAAATCAAACATTTTGGTCCTCCCAAATTTTTTGACCCCTCCAAAATTTTGGACTGGTTACGCTATTGCGGACATCTTGGGTTCTTGTAGGGGGATCCAGGGGAAGGCGAGGCGATTGGACGATCGCTCCTCTAAAACCTACGAAAGTGACATTATTCACCATGATTTTTTACAATTCGGAAAACATCATTCGCGATATAAAGTCATTTTTCGTCCATTGTTTTGTCACAGCAGTGTTGTGAAGTATCCTATACTTCATCTCTCTTACAATAGCGAAACCGTTATGAGACTTAACTAACAAATATTAATGCAATCACCCACCCCACTATCTATGCTGACTGGATCCGCCCCTGGGTTCTGGAGAAATGCTACCACAGTTCAGACAGCACTTTCTTATTTGATCAATCCCGAAAATGAAATTAAGCAGATTACAAGAATGGATAGTAACACGATTGGATGGTAAGAAAGCGTAGTCTGTACGCCATCTCAAAAAAGGGGTCATAATTCAGAGGCTTTTGTTTTTTCCCAGTTATTTGGTCCAAGTGAAAGGTGCGTTCACTCCTGGCCTATGTCAGCGATAGAAGAAACCAACTAGTTGAAGTTTGACACAGTCTCAGTCTCTACAATAGTTTGGAGATGTTGCCACTCAATATCACGGAGAGCACGAAGTAGTTTGCACAATTGCCATACTTCAAAGACGAAATTTTGGCAATCTCTAGAAAATTTATGCTCTGTAGCGAGACGCAAGAGCCACAATAAATGCTCATTTGCAAACTTTTTTTAAGACCAGGTGTATCCAAATACGGCCCGCGGTTCAAATCCGGCCCGTGGTTCAAATCCGGCCCGCGAAGACATTTTGTCAATAATGAAAAAGAAACATATTTACGAAAAGCTTATTGATTTCGTAAAATGTAACATATCAGGAACAGTTACACTACGTAAAAGATGTCTGGCCCTCGGATTGCTGTGTACTAGCTTATTTGGTCCTCCGACAAAAAGTTTGGAAGCCCCTGGCTGGCTTAGATTGTTGTTTTCAAAACAAGAAGCTTGTCAGACCATTACTGCTACAACTCCCTCAATCTTTTCAAAGTAAGGGACACAAAAATTGAAACCCTACGACTTGTTTCGAATCCTCTTTAATTTAATACCGGAGTTGGGTCACACAAAACTTTGATAAAATAGCTTGATAAACATTGATCGCAAATTCCAAACAATAATAACCATCGAAGTCTTTCTTATAAAGAATGCAAATAACTTCATTTCTGTGCTGAGGTGTAATCATCAGTTTTCAAGTCCAATCGTAGACTATATTGCGTAAACCGAATATATTTTTAACTACAAAATACGAAGCCAGATCTAGGTTTCAGATTAAAAGTAAACTTGATCCACCTGGGTTTTCTGCCTTTCGATCCTCCTGCATTTTATGATGTTTGTGCAACCTGCTGTTAACGTCATGATTAATTTGGATCGTCAGTTGAAGCAAAGCTGTCTTGAAATCGTTTAAAGCTTGTAGTATTTTTGTTTTTGTGTTTTCAAAACAAAGAACAGCCGAATATACCGGGTAGCGTATAATCCAATTGGAATACCCACGCTATAGAGCACGCACATATCATCTCAGGATGCATAACAATTTCGATAAGTTTATTGAACCACCTTTGCTGATAAAGTTTTTAAGCTTGTGCTTTAGTCAAACTAGTTTAAAATTTAAATTTTCTGACAGTGTTTCATTATAGTAAGTACAAGTAAAATTTTTTTTACTTTATTTAAAATAAATACATCAAATAAAAACGGTGCAAGGAACCATGTACATTGTACTCCAATACCGCAAAATTCACACAAAAATTGGAAAAAAACAAATTTTTTAAAGTTTCAAGATCAGTTTTGTTGCTAAAAATGACTACCACTTTATATTTACATCTATTTCATGTTATTTGCACATTCCACGTGATTAGTTTCCGGTTTTGTTCAAATTTTACCATTTGTCAATGGCATGGTGTATTCATATTTAAGCCTTAAATACCATTTTCGCAGTCCTTGTTGGTTTTGCATTGGAACAAAACGTGCATTAATTTGTTAGCAGTGAAGTATTCGAGGGAGGACAAGAGCGAATGCCCCTCCCCCACTTCGTTTGAAAGGGGGGACGGAGTTCCCGTGCTTTTTCTATGGGACCAGAATTTAGGCGTTGTTGTTGTCAATTTGTAAATTCCTTGGAAAAAAACTTCGTACTGTTAAGACATTGCAAGTTACATTTGCGTTTTGATAAAGCGTCTCCCACATCTTATAGCTGTACGTCACACACCACCTGTATTAACAGACGTTCAGCGATTGTGGCTTGTGTATAGGTCATACACCAACACACTGACGTTCTCAAATTGCTAACACAGTAACATGCCACCTTGCACACGCGTTTCTTAGAATCTTGATGCAGTAGTTGTTTAGTTGTTTCTCATACAATAATTTCTCATGTTACTAAACACGAAATTGTTTTCGACTGCTGAAAGACAGCTGAGGGAGATTTTTTCCAAAAAAAGTATTAACAACCAGCACTATCTAAGAGGTGAGCTTGTTAAACATCCTGAACAAGGCACATGTCTTGGTGCATTGCTTCATGCCTAGCTGAAGAATGAGAACAACATTCAACGACTGGTTAAATCACTTTACTTTGCAGTGAAAAGGCTCAGAAGAACCTTAGCGCAATGCTCAATTGCGTTAAAAAATACTTTGTTCGTGTCTATTGCATGACAGTGTAAGCCTGTCAATTGTACAACCACATTCAGTTTTGTTTGGCAATAAACGCATGCGCATGGCTTATAAACGTGCCTATCGATTTTTGTATTACATTCTCGTATATGCATTAGAGTCCTGCGAGGGTTGAAATTTTTTGTCCGCTCCCGCACCCGGAAAATTTAAACCCATCCCGCCCCCGCAGGAGTTTGCACCCACACGCGCCCCGCAGCGCAGACCATCCTAACCCGCGCCCGCCCCGCACTTTTTCGGTCTCAAACCGACGCCTGTCCGAAAACTACTAAAAACTCATAACTAGGGCAAGTTTCTGTTGCAATAAAATCGTGAGAAATATGTATTTATTTTTAACAAAAGTTGCAGTAAAAAGTTGCATTTATGCACAAGAATTCTAAACGACAATGATTTACTCAAGCGATTTATTTACATATAATGCTAAATATTTCCAAACATTATCTGGGGAGAAATGGCGATCATTTGCCAACAGTTTGCGTAGCATGCTGAAACTTTGCTCCACACTGCATGAAGTTGCTTGGCAATTTAACAATTTGGCCTATAGTTCTGGACTAATGTTTGTCCGGGGCATTTATACAATTGCTTTTCGGTCATCATTCAGTTCAAAACGGTTATCAAAGAGAACAGAACTATACTGAAATAGGTCTATAGCATGTTTTTAAATAACACTTTTACATTTTGCGTAATAGGCCTACTTGATAAAAGTTACAGTAAAAAGTTGCATGTAAAAAAGGAAGTTGCAAAATAAAATTCCTGCAACGAGCTTAAAACATCGTACTACATAAATCCTGAGTATTTCAGAACCTGTTGGAAGCTGTAAAAAAAAGTTGAAAAATTTGCCCTACCCATAACGCCTGAAGACAAATCTAACAAGCAGCAAAATCAAACTGCTCGTTCTTTTCATGGCAACGAAACGAAAACTTTTCCACAGATTTGATCTTTCACAGTCAACAGATTTGAGGTGATAAAAAACACGTTTCAGTCCAGTTGCGACTAGCTGTGCATTGAGCGTTGTCTTATCCATTTAGAAGGGCTGCTGAACTGAATTGTTCCTCAGCAAGTATGACGGTAGCATTGGAAAATGGTCATTGGTCAGCTTCCCACCACATGGAAAGAGTCTGAGCTAATGTTGCGCTAATGCAGAGCTAATGCACTGTTACATCATAATGTAATAATTGCTGCAGGTCTACTGTCCTTTAAACGCAATGCTGGCAAACAACTTTAGTACTGTGTATATCCACGTGTTTTGCGATTTTTGAGCTAATTAAGTTCATGTGCTTTGGCTAAACACTCAGTTATCCGCACAAAGAATTTCTCAACCCGCGCCCTCTGCGCACCCGCACCAAGTACAACCCGCTACCGTCCCGCAGCAAGTTCAACCCGCACCCGTCCCGCACCAGCACGCAAATCAGTACGAGTTCCAATCCCGTCGCCACGGGGGGGCTTTGGTGGGCTTAGCCCACCAAACAAAGCTCCAAGCCCCCCTAAATTGAAATATGAAACACTATAAGTTAGTGGAATTTTTGTCAAATTTGATTGTCAAGCCCTCCTGCACTAACGTAAAGCCCCCCAGCACAAACGTAAAGCCCCCCTATTGACGACTTTCTGGCGACGGTTCTGGCGGGTTCCCGCACCCGCCCGGCAAATGCGGGTACCCGCAACGCTCGGGGTTTAACCCGCCAGGCGCAGGACTCTAATATGCATGTGTCCTTCTGCATCAAGTTACCTATTTGGTGGACAGCTGCTGCCTTGGTAACAATCTATATGCGTTTATTCAGCAGCGTGCATCTTCACCTAACTTTTTATCCGCTCACCAGAAATGTCTGGCACTTTTTACAAGTCTTTTTCCCCACTATGTAACGCTGCTGTACGATTATGAGGGACTGCGCAGTGTTTGATTCTTTCAATTATTGCCAGGACTGTGGGGTCGGAACTCAAATTTCAAGCTCCGGCTTCGGCTCCAGATCCAGGTGTCTAAAATTTTTGTCTCCTGCTCCGGAATGATTTGGTCCATTGAAAACTGAAAACTATTGTGTTATTTGTACAACCGGCTTACCCCACAACTACGGCTGTGAATCCGGAACTCAAATTTCACACTCCGGCTCCACCATCTAAAAGTTTTTGGCTCCAGCTCAAGCTTTAGTCATCCAAAATTGCTTGGGCTCTCGGCTCTGGCCCAACAGCCCTAATTATTGCCTGCGTGTACCAACGAACACTTCACCTTGCTTGTATCAAACATAGGCCATTTTTGTGTTTTTACTTGCAGAACTAGGCAACCGCTCTTGACTAACCGCTACTCCAGCCGCTGCTGTAATTCCAAAAAAGCAGGGCAAATTGTTTTCAACCGATTGAATGATCGTGACGTTGCTAAATACCCAGTTTGCAAAGTTGTAAGTGACTGCACCAGGTGGGCATAGAACAAAACGCTTGCAAACCATGAAAATGATGTTCAGTGTTGATTTATTCTTTAAAATATAGTTCTTATTGCGAAAAAACTTTTATAACTTGGAGCTGATTGGCTCTTCCAGTTAGTGATACTAATTTCCCTTGTATGTTTTCTGCAGCCAGCTTAAGTAGATTGCAAAGAAAAACTTGGCTTGGTTTAATAAATTACTAGGCATTTCGTTGCTCTAACTTCCAAAATTTCAGAAGACTGGCATGCTTTTAAATGTGCTTAGCTGACAGTGCTGTGGGCAGTGACAATTGTTAACGCAAATTTACAGCAAACTCACAAAAAACAAATTAAAGTCGACAAGAACGTTGTATAAAGTCTCTACTGTTTCCAAATTGCACAACTCTAACAGAATAAAATTACTTATTATGACAATGGCCTTGGGCATCGGAAGGATTTTTCCAGGGTGAGACTAATAGTGGATCTTTCCACGGTAGTCAAAAGGATTTTCCACGAGGGCCAAAAGTGGTGAAATTTTATTTTACCTACTCGAATCTAAGAAAACAACCCTTATTGCTAAACATTAAATGGAAAATGTCAAATTTCAAAATACACAGGCGGGCCTTGGCCTCCCTTCCGACGACAATCGTTTAATGGCGATAAATCGCCGTTGGCCTTTAAATACACGAACATTTCAAAGTTTTCGTTGCTCCCAGTCTTTTTCTGTCCTGAAACGTCCAGCCTTGTTCGGCTCTGAAAACTGCGTTTCAATTAATTTAGGAAACTGGGTTCAAAAGCAGTGTGCAGTGACTGTATTTTACTGCAAAATAAACTTTGTTGGTATTGCATACACATCGAATGAAAGCTAATTTTCGTGACTGAATTAACTTGTAGTTTAGATTTTTCAATTTACTAAATATGTTTACTAAGTTTTTTCATAGGAGTGCGTCGATTGTGGTGATATGTTGTCATTCATAGATAAAGTCTTAATGCTTGAAACGGTTCTTCTTGCAGACTTCATCACTTCGATTTGCACCAGACTATTCCACAAATTCTTATCAGCAGTTCTCTGTGTGTAGTCAGATTTAATGAAACACAACTATCTTATTTGTGTAACAAAAAACACAGCCCAAACGAGTTTAACTGAAACACTGTACTACTCCTGATGACGTCTGTGTGCTTCGACATATATGTATACAAGTCAGTAGACTCATGGTCCATATCACCAGGGTAATCGAATAACGCTAAAGCAAAAAATGGTTAGTCATACCGCATTACAGAGCAGGCCTACGTGTAAGCTGATAAACACAGTCAACACAGGGAGGGACCAAACACTTAAACAGCGTACCAGCTGTAACTGAATTCACTCATCATCAAACAGGTATGCATCCGGTAGTGGTAGAAAAATGAAGACATTCTACCATCAGGTTCTGAAGTAAGCGGCTAAACAATTACAAGGGGTGCTCAGCGGCGCACAAAAACATGTAAATTGTTTTGATCAAAGTTTCGAATGTTTTTGTAAGATGTTTAGCTTGATGCTGGCAACCGTTTGTATTCACTAACTTCAAAGCAAGATTTGACGGTTGGTATTTTACAACTTTGATGTAATCACTTTTTTACATATTTGACCATCACACATCGTCGACATGCTGGGGGCGATAGAGGAGGCGCTACGAAGCACAAGGAAACTTTTGGTTGCTGCGCAAAGGCAATACTGAAGAAAAACAAATTCGAAACAACGCACCAGCAACTACTGCAATTGGTCACCGTCGCACAGGACATAGGCGTAGCTAGGGGGGCGTACGGGGTCATTCCCCCCAAACTTTTAGAACACATAGTAATTTTGTGCTTTGAGAGGCGGTATCCTAAACAAAATAGTGTCATTCGCCTAAGCCCTAAAATCAAACAACATTTTGGTCCCCCCAATTTTTTTGGCACTCCCAAAATTTTGGGCTGGCTACGCTACTGGTACAGGAGCGTTAAATTCTGGAGGAAAAATGAAGATTTGTAAAAAGCATCAGACCTTTCAAGTCAGCGTGTCCAACTACAGGCTAGCGGGCCACATTTGGCTCAGGGACAGAATTTTTAAGGCCCGCTAGCTTTCTTAGTACTGATTTAATATTGTGCGTAAGCCTATGTTGCAGTAGGTAATTTTAATTAGAACAAGCATAACATATTTTAATAAAAATGTGCAATATTAATGGCGTTAAACTAGACTGTAGAGAGCTTCTCGAAATTAGTCAGTAAAAATACATTTCTCAAACTGAAAGATTTCTGCACTCGATGTTTGGAAGCACATATACTTGTGACCTGTGTGGGAGTAGGCTAGATTTTCTACTACGAAGCAAGTCAAATCTAAAAACATAAATCGAATGACAGACGGAAACACTGGACGATAGTCTCCGACTTTCTGTACCACTAACATTGGTAGTGATATAGGAACGATAGTGTCAGAAAAGCCTCGGCCACAAACATTCCGTTGTTAGAGATTTTTCATAAACTGCTATTTGCTATTGTGTAATAATTTCAATAACGCACTAACTTATCTTCCTTCTTTTAGTTTTAAATCTTGTGAATATATTGTTTTATACATCATTTGTTGGAAGTGGCCCGCAAATTGTCACATTTTTGCAAAATGGCCCGTAGATCAAAAGTAGTTGGACCACGTTTTAAGAGATCCGATAAAAAATTAGATGAAGATGAATATCGTTGAAAAAAAGCGTACAGATTGTTTCTAAACAAGGCATCCAAAGGTCCTGACCTAATGGTTAACCCAGAACCATTGCCAGAAAGTTTTCAATAGGGGGGTTTTGCAGTTCTGCGGGGGGCTTTGCGTTTGTTTGGGGAGGCTTGAGATTATAAAATTAACCAAAACTCCACTTATTTATAGTGTTTCACGTTATACTTTGGGGGGGCTTGGAGCTCTGTTTGGGGGGCTAAGCCCACCAAAGCCCCCCGTGGCGACGGGACTGGGTTGACTTGGTGTGGGCAAACACTTACGTACTTTGTAGGCCTGATGCATAATTCGGTAGGCGTTGTTGTAGGCAACTCGTAAGTGATTCATACTAGTCTGTGTATATTTGCTGCACAATTGGCAACTATAAACTGGCGTGCAATAGGCACGGATAGAGTGTTTTTTGCTGCAGTTGAGCACTGAGCAAATGTGTCTCTCAGCTTTTTGCTAGACAGCACAGCGATTTCACTTGTCTCAGGATGTCATTGTCATCCTTCAGTAAGGCATTTATTACTGCAACAAGATATTTTAGTTGGTTAGAAAATCGCACACGTACACCATTCAGAACACCATTCAAGCGCGCACACAATGCGCGCATGCAAATGCTTAGCGAGTAGCGACTGCAGAAATATTCTATATGCCACTGCCTGCGGTTTTCAAATTTTTTTGGTCCGTGGCCTACGTGTTGAAAACGGTTTATGGCTCATCATGTGTTGTTATAACGTTATGCCAAAATTAAACAGTGACTGTATGGGCATAAACGGTTGCTTAAACTTTGAAAAGATAAAACAAAATGGCTCCTACAGTAATCAACGAAATGCTGTAGTGCTCCTGTATCATGTTCCTGGATATTAGCTACAAGATTCAGGATCATTAGCTCTCTTTAGAGCGGTGGTTCTCAACCGCAACGCTGAGAGCCACATGCGGCTCCCAAACACCCTTTGTGCGGCCCTCAGCAGTTCTTCAATAAATCCTGTAATACAGTAATTTGTATAACACTAACAGATTTTGTTCTGCAATAAAACAAAACGTGTCAGTTGACTTGTGTTAAATGTTTTTAGTACGGCTCTCTAACAAAATCATTGCCCTGGACCTGGCTCCCTTCAGCGAAAAAGTTGAGAACCACTTTAGAGAGATTAGAAGCTCACTACTATTTCCGATACATTTCGGAAGAAGTAGCGGTTCTACGGCTATTCCTCTGAATAAAAGTAGTTCGCTGAAGTGGCGTGCTACCACAAACTTCTGCTTTTGTACTGTTATTCACCCTTGTGATATTGACCACGAGTCTAAAACAAAGCAGAGATGAGCGTTGGTCTACACTTGGATTTGACTGGATCCGAATTACAGAGATTTTTATGGATTTGGACTGGATCCGGACCGTTACATAATTCAAAAGTTGAGGATCAAGGACGGATTTGGGGTGAGTTTACAGAAATGAAATGTGGCGATTGTGTTCTTGAAAAATTGTATCTGTTTAATCTTGTACTTTGTTTTGATTTTGGCATTGCATTTAAAACATTATTAAATTAACTATGACTGGATTTGGAATTATTTTTAAAAGTGCAGAACTCGGCATGGATCGTGAAATGACAGTCCGCTCATCTCTGAAACAAATATGTATCGTTTTAATAAACAACATAAATAAGCAACTGAGAAACCACAGCCTTTATTGGTTAAAAATGATGGGATCTGAACATCTTGACGTTTATTTTTAAATAGAACATCAAATTCTTTTTAAAGAAGTAAAAAACGATGGCAATCAACAAAGCAAACCCTTCTTGAATATTTTGCAAATGTAACAAGACTAAAAATTTTTCATATCTATTTAGTCGTAAGCCTACATAAACTAAATAAAGAGCAGTACTACTTTGTGTTGGTTTGTAGCCACTTTTTCTGAAACGTTGCAATCTAAAGCAAGGCTATTTGATCTATTCTAGAAGCATTTTACAATCACGGATTTCAATTTCTAAACAACGTTTTTCTATTAGATGTCACAAAAAAGAAATTAACAACATTTAAACAGTAATTGATCAAATGCATTTGAGTCAGAAAAAGTACACAGTTTAACAATTCGACCGATTTGATTCGATTCGGACTCTAATTTGTTTTATATATAAAACTAACCAAATATTTTCAAGTAACCACTCTCCACAGTGGCGGATCAAGGGGGCAGTTTGGGGCAACTGCTTGCCCAAACGGCTGTGGTGCCCCCTTAAAATGGCGCCCCTCTGATAACAATGCGCTCTTTTTCGTGCTTATCGAAGTAGAAACAAAGGCAAAAATACTGTCTAAACCAGCTATGTCCAACCCAAATGGATTACTGTGCCAAAAATTATGTCACTGTCTTGGCCAGGGCCGCACATTGAATGACATATTACTGAGGGCCGCACATTGAATGGGTTACTTTGATCTTAGCAAACTAAAGTTAACTTAAGCTAATGTACTGAATGCATTCGAATGCTAACTGCAATGGTAACAGACGTGATAAAGTGGCACCGAGGACCACCTGCATTAAAACATCAAATTCAAAATCATCAAAATATGGACAGGTTGTCAGTATGTAGGATAATTTTACTACAGCGAACACCAAAACTGGGCCGCACAAAACCTTCGACTGGGCCGCATGCGGCTCGCGGGCCGCGGGTTGGACATAGCTGGTCTAAGCTAAACACTGCTTTGGACTTCGTTGAACTTCAATATTTACGTGACGGACTTTGATCCAGCCTCTTACCGATTAGAATCAACATTGCTATTGTTTCGTAATAATACTCCTGTTTCCTTATTTCTTTTCCGCGTGAGAACTTCCCAGCGATAACAAACGCGATCTCTTTCGCTAGCACAGTTATGGACTTGCCGTTGGGCTATGCAAAATTGGTCTGTTTTTGTTACAAGTTTATTTTTTAATGCTTGGTGGCAGTTTTGAAAGGAAAAGCAGTAGTGAAGATGGGAAGGCAATAAATATGGAAAACTTATGACTGACGCGAGGTTTTAGAAGCTTGCAAAGCGAAAAAAACAGTTTCAGGTCCGCTATCAGTGCAGTGCGTGAGTCCACTCCGCAGTAGCCTACGACTGCATCTTAGTTTTGCAACACCATGGTAAGTGGATGAGTTTCTTGTCGGAACTAATGACCCTTATTGAACCATATTGCAGCGTGTGAAAAGCTATAGCAACATTTGCACATTAGCAGGGGCGTAACGAGGTTAGATGGGCCCAGGGCAAGAAGCAAGTTTGGCGACCCATGTTCGAGCCTGAGGTCTGTCGGAAGCAAATGTGCTCTATTTAAGAAATTGCTTGTGACATTGTCGGGATTTTTCGGCGCCCCCCGCACTGATTCGGCGCCCCCATAGTGATTCGGCGCCCAGGGAATTGTGCTCCCCTTTCCCCTACCTCGTTACGCCCCTGCACGTTAGCAAACAACTTGCCGGTTAACTGAAGGGGGGCCATTGGTCACCGTAGGTGGACCACTAGCCAACACTCAGAAAAAAATTGCGAAATGATAGTGAACCTGGATGTTGTGGTTGTCTATACTAGGTGAAAAAAATGAAAACACCCCGATAAACTCAAAAAAACAACTACCTAAAGAATACTAAGTATCAAAATATCAACTAAAGGGGGCCCAGCTTTTACTTTTCGCTTGCCTGTTGGGGCGGCACGCCCCCTCCCGTTAGTTACGCCATTGCTAACAATGCAACACCTCACTCCGTCAACGGGTACAGCGCAGCGTGGCATTGAATCACTACGTGGTAGAATGACGCGTATCAACAAACCAAGGTACTCACTACTCAGCAGTCAGCTCTAACGCAGAAACTAAATACCAACTATCTACAGCTTGGTGGAATGATTAATTGGCTGTACGTGGTCATGACAGTTTTTGCTCAACAGTTCAATATCTGCAGTTCAAAATCTGAGAGGGGTACGGCTCCTTTCGAACCCCCTCTGGTTACGCGCCTGGGCAACAGTGACTGATTGCCATATAGTTTTGTCTTGATCCTTTTGTTGCACGTGCAAACCCGTAGATAGCCCACGCCGGCCACGAAAAGACAAATTTGGCATGGTTAGTGAAATCTGCAACCAACAGCAAAATGCGTAGCTTCTTGGTTACAGATCAGAGGCCTCTAAACTACGGCCCGCGAAGAAATTTTGTCGTTGATGAAAAAATATATTTACGAAAATTTGTTGCTTTGGTAGAATATAGCATGCCCCGGGCCGAAACAATCACATTACGTAAGACGTCCGGCCCTCGACATGTTCTGTATTACGTTGTTTGGCCTTCGGACAAAAAAGTTTGGAGACCGTGGGCTAGATCATTCCCCGTAGATCACATTAATTTGAGTAGAAAAGCAGAAAAACAATGCAAATTTTAACTTTTTCACTGGTATCTGTGGCGTTGGCGTAGATTCATGGTTTTAACTGGGTTATAGGCTTTTTCCCTCATGTGTTTGCTGGCCTAGATAGAAGCAAGATCCATCGTCAGATCAACAGCATTGGGGGTGGCTTAAACCTTGTTTGGGGGTTCGTAGCCTCTCTCTCTATGACCTTTCCCGTCGTGTCCGACGATCAGTTCGGCGACGATTGCAGTCTGTGATGTACGTTTGGATCGAATATGCTCGTCTGTCTTGAAGAAGGGAGCGCCAGGGAGCACGCTCCATTGTCAATTGTTCCCAGTTTTCCGTATTTATGTTGAGTGCCTTTAAATCTTTTTTTAGTACGACCTTGTAGCGGAGTTTGGACAGGTCGGGGAGCAGAGGGTAGTTGCCCATAGAAGATGTCCTTCGGAAGCCGACCATCTTCTATTCTGCACACATGGCCACTCCAGCGTAGTCGATAGATTCTAACGAGAGAGAATATATCGGGAGCACCAGTTCTCTCCATAATTCGTAGTAGTACAGTATACACAAAATTGGAAATTGTATTTATCAGGGAGACTAGAGCTTGAGTATGGAGGTATTCATTGTGAATTTGATGGTGTCATCCCGATTGCCCCTACTTCTTTTGAACAGTGTCACACCTTTTCTTCATAATCTGGATTAGTGAGATTGATGTTTTCTCTTCACATCAGCGGTCCAATGTCAAAATATGTGAAACAGTATTGAAATTCTACTTATATCAGTGGCGTTGAATGTATTTTAGGGCAATAGGCTATGTTTTATGGCCAATGTGAACCTATCATTCGATTATGAGATCGTTTTTCACGATAGCCAGCAGAGCTACCTAAAATGGGAGTAATGTCATAACAAATGTCTTTCATTTATTTTTTGCTTTTGAATTGCCGCTTCAACAATACATGTGCTTTCCATGTGCATGTAACTGTACAAGCTTCGTCTGGAAATGTGATCGTCAGTTTTCTATTTATTCGGCTCCTAGCTTGGAAATTGAGTTGTCACTTCCTAGTGTAAGAAAAACCATTCTATTTCTAAGCAGTTCGGAATAGGTATCACACATTGTTTTTTCCGATGTGCGGATATCCAAAACATCGTCAAACACTGTAGCGCGCAGCATGCTTTAGGGCAGTGGTCCTCAATCCCCGGGCCGCGAAATTACAAAATGTACAGTATACTGGTGGTGACACCACTCGCTTCCTGGACATGTGATTGGTCGATTGTTCCCATAGAAACACTTTTGCAAGAGCACTCCCGGGCCGCGGTAAAATTGTCATGCATTGACCGGTCCGCCGTTACAAAAGCGTTGGGAACCACTGCCTTAGTGTATATCTTTCAAATACTTCTTGTAGATAAAAAGATTGTTTGGGACATCCATAGCGTTCTCAATTAGGTGTAGCTTGTGAAAAATAGGACCTATCTTTTTGGACCTGCTTCAAGTTTTCTGTGAATTAATGATAAAAGGCAATTTTAGACTGTGGTGATTCCCTGAAAGATCGCATAGTTTGGCCAACAAAAATAGCCATTTTTTGGCCTAGAAAAGGTAACCACTGTTGTGTGATACCTAACGATTGTCGCAGAGAAGCTGGGGTATAGCTGAGGTATTTTAAACAAGTGAAGACTCTTTGGCGCCTCCTTATTTAACTCCCTCCCCCAAACGCCTCGTCTGGATCCGCCACTGTCTCCACACATGAGATAAGCATGGCCTCTATCGGCAATTTTTTAGTAGGAAATCGATTTCACGTAATACTACGCATCGTCAGTTCTACTCTACAAAGTATTCCAATAGAATCTCCTTATTCAAAAAATAATGTTTTATCACTAATTGCTGAAAGCATCACGGTAATTTGATTTTCAAAAGTGTTTATATTACATGACTTGAAAACAGTCAGTTTATTTTAGAACTTTCATTTTTAGGCAAAAACTGCAAACAGGAATATGTATTTTTTCAAGTGCATCGTGATTATTGCTGATTCGGCATGGTCTTTGATAATGAAAGGATTCAAAATAAAAAATTACAATCTACCGAAAGGAATCCTTTCACAGCCAAGAATCAGACACTGCGATCTTACCAGAGTATGTATTCTGCATATGGAAAATGCATCTCCAGATCTTATCCAAATAGATCAAATTTTTTTTTTAATTTCAAAAAGTGTTGATTGGAAAGCCAGAAACATGTGATTTGGATCATCTCATAATAAAACTATCCACCTAACATACATCAGTGTGGACATAAGTTTGACAAGGCGACTCTAAACCAGTGGTTCTTGATCTATAGGTAATTACCCACTAGTGGGAATGATAGGACTGCAAAATAGGGTGAGTCAACTGCCCCAGCTTTGTCTTAGAATTCTGTTCCATGTTTTGGTATTGTAACATGACAAAACAAACACTTCTGGCAATTTTCAACAAAAGCTGTGGTATTTATGATGTCAATAAAATGGGGCAAGCACCGTCTCATGTTACTAATGGGGTTAGACAAGTGGGAGTATTGAGTCCATACTTGTTTGCTGTACATTTAGATGATTTATTTCTTGAACTAAACAACATTAAGCTGGGTGTTATATTGGTGAAGATCCATTGAACCAGATGTTTGCTGATGATACAGTATTTGTGTGCTTTGTCCGAGTGTACTTAGGTTGCAAAGTATGTTAGATGTGTGTCAGGCTTATGCAGAATTGCATGGAATTATTTTCAACTGCAGCAAAACTTTTTGGATGACGTTTAAGAATAAGAGAGCAAAAAGCACGGTCATCCCATTGCTGACACTAGGCGGACAAAGTTTAAAATCTGTTGCTCACTACAAATATTTGGGATATTACTAGATACTGAGCTCTCCGATGACAAAGACATTCAGTTCAGAGACAACTGCGATATCAATATTATGCAGCAAACAAGCTGCGAGCTTCTTTTTCCCGATCCTCGAATGCAGTGAAAATTGTACTTTTTCGTTCCTTCTGTACATCCATGTTCGCATCACAATTATGGTGTGATTTCAGGAAGGCATACATCCAGATATTGCGTGTGGCCTGTAATTTTGGTTGCAAGGCTCTGTACAACCTGCCGTGGCGAGCGAGTGTTAGTAGTCATCAGGTTCAATGCAACATTCCTGCTTTTGAGGCCTTATTGAGAAAGAATGCATACCTGTTTCTTGAACGATACCCAAGTCTAACAACATAAGGTTACCCGCTTTTATGCAGTCATATTGTTTAGATTCGTCCTTATTCTTTGAACAATACAGCCGCATTTTGTTTTGTTACTGAGTACCCGGACGTTACAGTGTTAGTCTGAGGACGTGTGCAGGCCACAACGCATTCGTACTTCACTTGGCCTTGGCCAGGGTTGGACTCAAGTTCTTGCCATGCGGTTTTCATGTCCTACTGTGGATGTAGTGTTGTACTGTACCAAGTGTTACGAGTTAGCGAAAAACTGTGTTAAGAAAGTGTCCGTAATCTAGCGTTGTAGGAATTATTACGAGTTAGCGAACAATTGTGTCTGTAATCCTGTACACCTACCCTCAACGCCGTTACAAAATGCACGTCTGTGATTATCAATCTGTGTCATAGGTGTAGCAGCAGGCAAATTTTTGGGGGTGCGAAGGATTTTTGCCGAATTTCACCAAACTTGCCCAAAAAATTTTTGGGCCACATTTTGTGTGAAATTTTTCTCATGAGACTGTTTGTCGGATGACCTCCAAAAAAAGCTCTTCATGTGACTTCGGGCGCCAGGTTGGGCGCTATTTTTTTCAAATTAAAGCACGGTGGGTGCCATATTTGCCCAGATTTATATAATTTTTTCCCGGATTTTCAGAGATTTTGCCGGGATTTTTACCAAATCAAAATTTTTGGGGGTGCGCTTACCCCCTGCACCCCCGCCTCCTACACCACTGATCTGTTCTGTACTTGTGCTCCAGGGACTTCGTGTTTGGAAGCCTACAAACATCAAAATAAAAATATGATCAGGCATCTAACCAGAACCGCCGCCAGAAAATCGTCAGTAAGGGGGCTTTACGTGTAGGGGGGCTTGACATTCACATTTGACAAAATTCCACTAATTTATTGTGTTTCGTATTTCAATTTGGGAGGCTTGGATCTTTGTTATGGGGGCTAAGCCCACCAAAGCCCCCTCGTGGCGACGGGACTGCTTCTAACTGAATATTCTAAGCTTATCTGCGAAACTCAGTAAGCAGCAGAAATGTACGGATTTATGTTTTTCAAATCCAAATCCCATCCAACAATTTTATTTCAAAATCAAATCCAAATCCGAAAACTGAAAGTTTTAAAATCCAAATCCTACTGAAATGCAAAATCCTATCATTGTTATTAGGCTATAATACGTAATCCAAGTCAAAGATTCAAAAACAAAAAAACCTTGGAAACTAATTCAAGTTAACTTATGCTCTATCTTAGCTCGCAACACTGTAGTAGTTGACACTTCAAAGACTTCAAAGTAATGAGCAGCAGTGCAATGAGAAGCTCAGTTATTCCTAAAAGAGCGTATCATTCATTGGCGTATCTATGCAAAATGGCGCCAATGGCAAAGATTAAATATGCGCACTTTTTAAAACTTGAATATATAAGCACAGTTTTACGAAAGATATACCATGAAAAATTAAATGTTTTTAAAACAGAAAATACAGGGTGACACGAAAAAACGGTCATCACCAAAAATCAAATAACTTCCAAAATTTTATTTAGATTGACACAAAACTTCAGGTGCATTAGGTCAAGCCTGTAGAGCAGACATCTCCAAAGTTTCAAGTCTGTACTACAAAAACTCTTTGTTTCACTGGCGCTCAAAAAATGTGCTCCCCGACCCTGCAGGCACATTTGGATCCGGCGGGTAAAGTTCAAGATGATCCTCCCGCATTCCTTCCTTGGGATTGCTCTTATTGCTGCTGTGATTGCTACCTTCAGGTCAGGGATAGTCTGTTTTTTTTTGCCATACACCCTGTCCTTAAGGTATCCCCACATATAAATATCTGGGAGGTTCAAGTCCGGTGAATGCGGCGACCACTGCGGGTCACACCTGCGGCTGATCAGTCGGTCAGGGAAACGCTGCTATAGCCATGCCAATAATTCGTTTCAGGTGTGGGGGGGGGCACCATCCTGCTGGAACCACTGGAGGGCACTGACGACACCTCTCCGTTGACAAAGTGCTGTCCAGAACTTGCCAAGCACCTGGACATATCGCTCGGTGTTGATTGTCGCAGACCGCTCGTTGTCGTTCTCGAACCAGAATGGTCCAATAATGCCATGTTTGGAGATGGCAACCCAGGCAGTGCATTTCACAGAGTGTAATGGCCTTTGCAGACAGTGCTCAGGGGGTGTGCTACCTCAGAAGATGTTGTTCTTAGAGTTCACGTGACCTGACAACAGAAAATGTGCCTCGTCCGAAAACCAGACATTGTCAAGAAAGTCTGGCACAGCGTCAATCTTTTTGCAAAACCACTGGCACACGATCACTCGCTTCCTTATGTCGTCAGGTGTAAGCTTTTGGTTAATCTGTATCCTGCAAGGATGCATGTGGAGATCTGCGATCAAAATTCTCCGCACGGACTCCCGGTTGATTCCAAGCTCCTGACTTCGCCGACGCACAGACTTGCTTGGGCTGTGGACAACAGAGTCTCTGACAGCAGCAACATTGTGTGGTGTCCTTGATGATTTCGGTCTTCCAGAGTGTGATTGTCTGTTAGTGTCGTTACGATTG
>Ga0210059_1002306_pt1 | contig 29794 bp, 13 predicted proteins | sample Ectturendosymbi2_FD_188042 | JGI IMG/M metagenome (GOLD analysis project Ga0210059, IMG submission 188042) | Ecteinascidia turbinata endosymbiont from Florida, USA - Sample 2 (SPAdes) (version 2) | ecosystem: Host-associated > Tunicates > Ascidians > Unclassified | place: Key West, Florida...
ATAATGGCGTTTCCAGTCACTCCAGCAGTCCTAAACTTATCAAACTGGTAATTTTCAGTTGTCCTTATTGATACATAGAAAATATTCACTTCAGTTTAATGAAACCGAACCCAAACCCTAAACATGAACACAAAAGAATTAACCCAACCGGTCCCATCAAAAGTATGACGCATAACCAGTGCCACCAAAGCTGTAAGGCGAGAGTCGAACCAAGGACCACTCGCATACTAAGCTTGGAACATTCCGCTCGACTATTGAGATGTTATTGTTAATATGACAAAGCTTAGCATTTGATTCAAACCGTGTCATGGCAGCAGACCTAGGCTACAGCCATTTTCTTTGAGCGGGTACTTTCATCATGTTCTTTCATATGAAGTTTAAATTTTTCAAAAAAATTGAAACAGTTTATGATTTTATACAAAATTTGTTCTTTTTAACTGGATTGTTATGCTTTTCCAGTAAAAGTTTGTATCCTAAATCAATGACAGCTGCAATGTTCACCTTACCAAAAATAAAAGGTCTACTTGAATGCCTATAAGCTTGCCAGATTTCTCATGCATCAAAATTTTCACATTTCAATGTTTTAAATCAGTGACACCTTTTGTTTTCCAAGAATGATATCCACCAACTACTGCCGTGCATCTTCAAACGCCAAACCAAGACAGCTCATCAGCTTAGCCCACTGTTGCAAGCTGCACTGGTGCAGATAAACGAAGGGCTGTATTTTCGCAGCCCGAGATTGGCGACCAGATTTGCATCCAATGCCGCCAATATCGCCAAACTACCAGTAAAAGCATTGTTTAACTTAATTATGAAATTCAATATCCAAGAAAATCAGGTGGTGAAAAACAGTCAAGATCATATTTCCTCCGTTTTTATTTAAAAATTCATCGTCAAAATAACAAAAACGCTTTGCGATTGGCGGATATACCACCATGTTTCTTGTAGCCAATTGTTTGTTTTTTTTACTTTAGGGCTGTGCCGAAGACAGCCCCGAAACCGCCAAATTCATCGGCAAGTGTGCTGAAAACGTCATCGCATAAGCCGCGTCGTTGGAAAAGAGCGAAACATTGGTTTTGTTGGATTCCTAGGAAACGTTGAGCCAAAATGGTGTCGGAAGTACCGAAAATGATTGTGTTGTGAAATTTCGCAACTAAATCCAGACTTGAGGCGAGTTTGGCTGTTTTGAGGAATCTTTTGCCTTACATTTTTCAGGGAGGGCTGCAGCCCGGCAGCCCCTCTAGACGAGCCGCCCCTGTGTGGTACTTAAACTGGGTTCGATCGAAACCCCAGGGTTCGACGAAGGTCATCTGAAGCATGTAACCCATTTTTACTTTCTGTTAAATTGGGCAAATATGGGGTTCGGCAAAAGTTTGAAAAACTACGTAAGGGTTCGGTGTGTTTGTAAAGTTTAAGAACCACTGCCTTAGATATTGCTTAGATTAGTGGATGCCGAGATACATTTCATTTATAGCAGTTTTTTGGAGGAACCATCGACAAGTTAATAATAAAGCAAAAAAAAGTTTTCTTTGAAGTTAGATAATTACTGGTAAAGCATTAAATCGCAGTATTTCTTTTATTTTCTGTCAACTTCTCAGGATGTTATATCCAGGAATATGCTTTGGATTTAGCAAATTTATATTTCTCTAGCAGTTTTGTATAAAATCATTTGCTTTCAGTTTTTCATAAGCAGTCTTCTGTCTCTTCTGTCTGTTCTTCTCTTTTATGTATTGGTAACTCTCTCTCAGTCAGTCCTTTATGATATTTTATTACTCAAAACTCTGAGAGTGCATGCTCCAGAAACCCCTAGTTCCTACAGCTCGCATCAGCAGTGATTGTATCCAAACCGGACTAGGGAGTGGAACAAGCGGGCGCGCTGGATTCGGCATCTTCAAAATGCTCTGGCAAACCTGTGGTTCAGAAAACAAGGTGCAACTCTGGCCAATTTTACCCTGTGTCATCAGGAGATTTTTGGGCCCAAAAGAATTGTCATTAAAATGCATGCACATTTATACAGATGATCAGGGAACTTTTTGGTTGGTTTTTGCATTTTGATTCACTATATAGTTGCTACAATTCGATAATGCATTACCGCAATTTGGAGTGTCGTAATAAAACAGTTTGAATGTTCAATCGTGACCAAAACTTCAGAGGGAATAGCTTCACGCAAAACGATTAGATTCTTAACTCTACGGTAGTTAATCATTTCCAAGATTCAAAGGTCCTTACGTCAGTTCTGTGACGTCACAATCACAGGAAGTTTTCAGACTGCTCTAGAAATAAATAAATGCAGGCGATTGCAGGGCCCGAGTCAGCTTTCAACGCCCCTTTATTCCCAATACATTCTTCCCATCTATGCTGCCATGAAGGGGCTGGGTGGGGGCACCAACTGAGTTTGCACCCTGGACAGGTTGCCATCAAGGCGATACTTGACGGAGATCCCATTGTCTTGGAGGAAAGAATTGCAAGCATATAGTGCGACAGCAGTCATGAAGATGTTGAAGATGACAGGTGCCAGCACGCAGCCCTGTTTGACACCAACCTGCACTGGAAAAAAACTCAGAGCTTGCGCCACCATAAATTACCTGCGCGGACATATCATCGTGAAAATCCCGTAGGATTGCCAGGAAGATAGGTGGAAAACCGAATTTAGATAGAGTTTTCCACAGGATAGCTCGATCCATGGTGTCAAATGCTTTCGAGAGGTCTATAAATGCCATATAGAGTGACCGGTGCTGTTCGCGATATTTTTGTTAAAGCAAACGTGCGACAAAAAACATGTCAATAGTGGAGCGACCCGGCGGAAACCACATTCGCTTTCAGGTAGTATTACTTCAGCAACGTGTATCAAGAGTCGGTTAAGCATTACTCTGGCCAAAATCTTGCCACCAACTGATAACAGCAAGATGCCACGGCTGTTACCACAGTTGACACGGTCACCTTTGTTTTTGTATATGGCAACAATGCATCCTTCCATTGTTGAGGGAATCGGCAAGCGCTCCAGATTTTGCAGATGAAGGCATGCAGATAGACATGGAGGTCCTTTCCCCCGTACTTAAACACTTCGGCTGGCAGGTGATTGACGCCACATGCTTTGTTGGATTTGAGACCAGAGATGGCTGATTGAACTTCAGTCAGGGTGGGTGCGTTGTCCAGGCAAGTGATGGGAGGCAGCGACGGAAGGGAATCTAGAAAGGAACTGTCAGAAGGGTTCCTTTTGTTTAGGAGAGTATTAAAGTGTTCTGCCCATCGCAAAAGAATTCCGTCGCGCTCTTTAATGAGTAACGTCCCAGAGCTGTCCTTTACATGACAGAAAGAACGTCTGATTGGACCAATTACACTCTTCAAAGCTTCATAGAAAGCCCTGATGTTGTTGTTGTGGGCATGTTCCTGGATTTCCTGTGTCTTTGTCATCCACCAGCTATTGCGCATCTCGCGCAGATGGTGTTGGACTTGGGAACGAATCCTAATCCATCGTTGATAATGAACAGTGGATTTGGGCTGCTGAAGGTGGGCCTTGTAGGCAGAGTTTTTCTCATGCACTGTTGACCATGTGATCACACACACGGGATCACGTGATATCGAGGATTGATCTATTGCAGGGGTGGGGAACCTATTTACTATCACGGGCCGTATAAATTGTGGATTATTGCTGTCGGGCCGCAAATAACAACTTTGTATCCTAAAATTCTACCGTTATCTTACTATGAGGATGGAGGCGTCTTATTACATCGCACGTGGTTATCATGGAGCTTCGTTTTGACGTGATTTTCTACTCTAAATTGGGTAACGAAAATTCTGATGCGGGCCATATCAAATGTTCACGCGAGCCGCAGGTTCTCCATCCCTGATCTATTGAATTTTGCATCAAGAGAACAAAAACGAACTAAAAAACGTCGATCACATTATCTCACTATCTCAGCAAATTTGACAAAAACTATACTCTTTAATAGAAAATTTTTTCTCAAAAACAGCCCAAAAACCGCATGCACTTTGATAAAACTAGCCCAAATAACCGCAACCCGCAACAGCAAAAAATTTCCCGCAACGAAACGAAAAAAACAGCCCAATGATGCGGGAAAACCGTCCAACTGGCAACACTGGTGAGCGGGTTAGGTTAAAAGACAACTTTGGCAGAATATGTTTTTATCCCACTACACGATATTTCCAAGTGGTTCAGTTACGCTAGTAAGTAGTAATGTCTGGTAAAAAAACTTCCCGGTAAAGCAAAGCTGCCAAACGTTTCGACATGTATGGTTGCAAGATTCATAACTTACTGTAAAAGTTGGCTCAATGCCTATTTCCTATCCTGTTGATTCAAAAAAGCCTTTTGCGAAGTTTGAAATAACGCAATCATATCGAAATATTGTAAGCTTGAAAGGCATAACTGGTAGCAGAAGCACTCAGATAAGACTTTGAGATACAGATATAAGGCATACTTTTTGCAAGCTCCTTAATGTAACACAAAGTTTTAAGTTACAAAGGCCAGACTTAGAAAGTTGTAGGGCTGAACTGAAGCTATGCTCAGATTGTGTATCGCTGAGCATTGTTCTACTGTATAAAAACATGCAACCATTTGAAAGAGATTGTCAAGAACTGTGTGTCATACAAAAAACGCGGTAAGCTGCAGTTACGTTATTCAAAATGTTGCCTGAAAGAAAATTGTGGGTCGGAAAGTGTGCGACCAAGATCGGTATTTTCAGCCCATGCTAATTGAGAGCGAGTGCAAGATGAAAAATTAACATGTTGTATAACTTTTATAGGTTTCTTTTAATAATCTCAAAAGTAGCGTATTTTTAAACAGAATTTCACTGCGTTCAGCAAATTTTAGCTGAAAATTTATGACAAGGTTTTCAGCAGAATCTAGCAGTTTTTTTGTGACACCATTTAGCAGATTTAGGTCACAACCATCTGGCAACACTAGCGGTCAGCACGATACACTCAGACTGTTATGTCACGATGCGAACTGGAGAGAGTATTGTGGCAGTCCTCTTCTAAAGAAGACCACAACTCATTTAGGACAACTCCGCAAGAGCACTGGTGAATTTGGCCGGAGTGCCCAAAGCACGCCCAAGTTAACAATTAAGAAACTTAGACCCGCCCGTTTCGCTCGACCCGCTCAGTTTATCACAGTAGGATTGTATTCACTCATGGTTTTATTAATATAACTACAAGCACTGCGCTATTAATCTCAAATGCATCAGAAATATATTCGAAAACAGCAGGGGTTCATACCATTAATCATAGGTTAAAGCACGCAACATCAGTTACTGCGAACAACAGATGTTAACAACAGGGGTTAAATACGAATTCAATTCTTTTCATGGAGGAAGAGAGTAAGCTTCCCTATTAGGCTGGCCTGAAAAGGTCTGCTTGAAAATTGGTCATAACCTGGGTTTATCCAGGGTCTAACCGTTCTGGAGTATTTGTTGGCTACAAGCGTATCCTGGTTCACGACTTTGCCAGACCCCACTCGTTCGCCAACTGTTTCTACTTAGTCTTGATCTAACCTATCAGACTGCCCGTAGGTTAGATGCTACTTCGAGGACACCGTGAGCAAGACTGATCCGAGCGTAGCAATTCCGCTTCTGAGGTCAACACGATGTGTCGTACATAGGTCACGTGACCACATCTCGAGTCGTACACGGTGCAATAGCGACACTAGTGATCACGTACGTTCTGCGTTCTTACGGCAAATCCGAAATAGGAGTCGTGCATCAGTGTTTGTAATTTTTATCCGTTTGGATCGGGAATATTGTTAATAAATTCGTGCGGGATATTATTGCAAATAATTTCTATAATATTGTGAGTTACTCTCTTCCTGGATGTGACTTACAATACATGTGGAGTATAAGTACACAATATAATGTCGTTATAAAACAAGTGTCCTTGCTTGTTACATTGTTCCAACTTCATATTCCTGGAATTCAATCCATTTGGTGATGCGACTTTTAACCTTGACTTTCGAATGCTTCTTCTTTGTCTTTGCAGTTCAATGATATTATGGACAATCTTCCAAGTTGTTCTCTGAATTTGCGTTTGAGGACTTTCTTTGCTTGTATTTGCGTTTGAGGACTTTCTTTGCTTGTATAGTCACAAGACGCTTCATGTTGAGGTTGCAACGCGAACTCAACAGCATGCACAGAGTAACGCTAGTAACACGGATACCTTGCCCGCACACTTTATGATTTAACAGGTGCTGAGGTGTTTTTTTTACTTAGGGCCCTGCGGTCTTAAAATGGTATAGGCCCCGTGCTACCTTAATCCGGCACTGCACCTTGGACTTCTTTATAGTAATTCATTTATCATTCTGAAAATAACTCTCCATTCATATTTTTCTTTCTCATTGTATGATTTTGTCAGTTGATTGCAATATACTAGCCTTCTATTACGTGTTTGCATTCTTTTGTTAATTGTTCGTCGTGTGTTTGTAATCTTTCGCTAACTGGCCGTCGTGTGTTTGTTCACTCGACATGACACGACGAAGAGCATATTCAGGCTCCGGCCTGCCGCTCTTCGTCATCAAAAAATCAATATGATCGTATTGGTATGTATAACAATGATGAGTCAATAAAGAGGACTGTATCAATGAAAGTCAGACTCATTCTGTAACTTTGATGACATGATACATAAAAGAGCAGCCTTGTTTCGCTGGTCACAAACAAAGCTCAACATTTAAACAAACACAATATGCAATTGGGACGGATTTGAGAAACTCCACTGAAACAAACTTTACCATACAGTAATCTGCGGTCCCAAAACTGAACCGAAAGTGGCGAAGAAGTTCAAAACAATATTATCAAATGCAATCTAAATGTGGTTAAGCAGAAATTTAAAAATCTAAATCCATCAAAATACGAGAATAAAGCAAGATATAAATCCAATACCATGTCCGTGTTCATCTCTGTTCATTTTTTGGGGCATATGAAAGACAAGGAAGTATATTTCTTTCGGTAAGGTGGGGCTAGACTAATGGAAATAACTTCTTCTTGTTCTTCTTTTGAGCGAGTTCTTCAAACCACTGCTTGTCCGCACTAGATCTCGAGGCAGGTGTTGAGCAGCCACTCGATGGAAATAAGTGATAGTGAAGGATAGAAGTAAGATGGAAACTGCTTTTACAAAAAAGCTTAGATCTAACTAACAGGAAATCAAAATATCGCTGAAACAACATTGGGAACCATATTTTAGCTTTTGGGCGCCACTTTGTAGCTCGTTGGGCTTCTTAGCAAAAAACGCACAGGAAAAATGTTAGATTTAGTTGATTCGACATTGACTCGAGCTTGCATACCAATGACTTGAAGTGGCTCAACAGTTGTTGTGACTCGACTCTGATTCGATTCAACCAAGTCATCGCTCAACTTGGAAAATTTTTCGATGGCTCCGATTCGACTTTGACTCGACAAACTGCTTCATTTTGGTTCTGCATGGTTGATTGCCTTTGGCGCCTAGTATGCTTAGCAACATCGCCCTAGATACCAACAAAGCTCCGTCAACATAGCCGATACTAGTATAAATTCACCGGCGGGGTGTCAAGTATCTTAAATTGGCGTTTTAACTCAGGGTGGTCAATGTGTGAGCTGCAGTCACAATAGGATTGAATGTAGTTTTAGTATGTGTGCCTATTTTTCTTAAAAAAATAATTTTTTAAATGCCATCATTAGCTAGTTTGGACTGGTTTAGTTTGATTTTTCTTAAGACTTAGGCTATTGGTTTTGTTTGGTTTACTGTAATGTATGGCTGAATGAACTGCTGTCAAAGTCATTAGTGGCAGAGTAGGTTAGTAGCAATAGCTGGTTTTTGAAGTTGTTAGGTATTTGTGCTCCAGCCAGAATTTGATGAAGATTGTGGGCTGCAAGTGATATCTAATCTGAATTAAAATATAATATTAGGGAGTGGCTACAGGTCCATGAGTGGACTTTAATATTTGAAAAGTTATTCATTCGCTGCCTGTAACGTAAAAGTAACGAATGGTTAGTGTGCAGCAGAGTGCAGTAGGCTTAGTAGAAACGTATTAAACTTAAACCCTAAACCTTGGTACACGAAAAGCGGAAGTGCTAAATAGCCTTATAATAAATACTACGGCCAAAGCAAACGATACAACTGACATCTTGCAAACGTTTCGATAACAACTGTTATCATCTTCAGTGCATAGCAACCCTAAACCTTACCCTTAAACCTAAACCTACCCCCAAACGTAACCCCTAAATCTAAACCCCAAACCTAAACCTACTAAACCGTATATGTGAACACAGAAGTTTGGAAACTTTTGAAAAAAGTAAAAAAAGTAGTCCCAGGAAAAGTGCAACAAAAGGTGCCAAGGTGAGAGCCGAACTGAAAACCATCTGCACAGCAGATGTAAATGTGTCTGCTACACTACCACAATGGTGCCATTTATTTATAGTGACAAACTCAGTGTTTTTTTCAAACTGCGTCACTCGTGGTGGACCAAGAGCCAGTTCCTAAAATATATTATACATGTTTTTTTAATCAGTAGTTTGCCATGTTGTTATTGGCTAAATAAAGTACTGAATGCTGCTATAATTTTTTGGGTTCCTTGTAAAATACGAATATCCATCAGTAAAGGATGTTTATTATGGATATGAAACGACATAACTGGAGTTGCGAAAACCGATATTTTACGGTGAGGAATCAAGAATGACATGATTACAATGATAGCAAAAATAATATTTCTTGCTAGCCTAGGCCCCAATTTCAACCACCATCATTCTCAAGCTAAGGTTATTCCATTCATGGTAACAATTTCTAGTGGGACTCAAAATAGGTTTGAACGATTGTTAAAACAGAAAAATTAAATAAATTGCAATTGTTTTGTGTTATGTTTTTGAGGAAATGTTATATTAAACAACAATGACAAAATATTTTTTCATTATATTTTTTCTTTGAAAATCTTACAAGGCTATGTAAGAAGCAAAAATGTGTGAATACACACCAAAATAATCCAATGATAATAATTTTCAGCATATTTTAATTTTTACATTCAGTGAAATTTTACTGACAATGAAAAAGGTTGTGTTTTAAAGCATTCAATATGAATTTAATAAATCGTTGTCTCTTGTTCATTGTTTCATATATAACTTCATGGTTTTCTTAAATTTTGTTGTAATGTGGTAAATACTGTCATACTTCAGGAAACTAGTCTGTATAAAAATTAAGTTGAATCAACCAGCAAATTGTTTAAAATGGAAAACTGATTTCATGTAACTCAACATATCCTCAGTCTTGAAACCTGCAGACAATACTTATGGGCAGGGTTATTTTTAAGGCATTTTAGGGACCCAATTTGGGTCCCTAGAATTGAAAATCGGGTCCTTAGAATCAGAGAAAATTGTCATCGGGTTCTTAGAATCACAGAGAACGGGGTCCCTAGAATCAGCGAAATTGGGTCCCTACAGGTCTATACCGGGTACCTAACATTTTCCTTAAAAAAACCTGCTTATGGGTGAAATGTTGAAAGGTTTAACAAGGGCAGAAAATCAAGAAAACTCTAAACTAAAATAAATAAATCAAATCACAAGTTAAGGCAAGATAAAACTAGAAAATATTCTGTTTTTAAGTAATTAATTTTTTTCACTAAAACTAAAAAACTATATGAGACCAAGTACGTAGCAACAAAACCATAGTTATAGAATCATGCCACAATAACTCAACACAAATCATAAGCATAAAGGCAGTTGTAAGGTTGACAGACATACTCTATGAAAAGCCTTTAAACCAACATCAATATTCTCTTATTATTTACAGTTAGCAAGTGATTGAATTATATATGTACCTAATAAAGAAACTAACATATGCAACTCGGCACTTTCGAATGTGAGTTTGAATTAGGAAGAAATGATAAATTTGGCATGGCACCGTAGTTGAACAAAATTTGACAAGCAAATGGTAAACAAAGTATTTAAATCTTTAAGGCATAACAACTAAGTCTACTAACTTTAATGATAATGCCATTTAAGGTTAATATTTTATCTGTTATAAGGGTTGTATAAAAAATATTATAGGAGTTGTACAAAAAACATCAATTTTAAAATGTAGTTCCACCAAACATTTTGGTTGTCTTTGACCCTGAGTTGCTTGCAACTGGAAATTGTTTTGTGAACAGTTCAATAGTACATGCTAGTGCCATATCTATTCTTTTATTGAGATACCTCAAATACAAAAACTTTATTTATTGTGCCATCAATTGTTTTTTCTTGCCACTGTGTGTAAAATATTGTTTCAAAATTACTGTATAAGGAGTTTCACAATGTGTGAAAGTCACAGTGCACAGTGTTGTTTCAAGTGTATATTTTCTGCTTACATTAGCCCATGACATATGCTAGGAATATAGTAGGTGAGAACAATCAGTAGTGTGGGAAAGAACTCTGCACAATGGATGCACCAAGAGCCATAGATGTACAGTGAAGATGCTTGTGGGTCATAAAATGGCTTGTTAAGAATGGAAGCATGTTATTTATCATTGGCTTAAATGAAACAAAGTGAGTTTATCTTAGGGTCACTTTATAAAGACGCAAAAGTTATGTTGTTCATTTTTAAATCAGTACTCTCCAAAAGGGAGTAAGTAATCAATCAGCAAAATTTTAGTAGGCAATCGATTTCATTTAAAAGTATGCATCTTCAGTCCTGAAAATTGCAAGCAAAACTTACAGGTGAAAAGTTGAAAGGCTGAAGTAAGAGCAGAGAAAGCAAAGAAGACTAAATGAATAAATCAGAACACAAGCTCTGAAATCAAAACATCTTAACTAATTGGTTGATACCACGAACACAACCTGCAACAAAATCTTGAACAAATAAAAACTAAAAAATACATTTTATTCTAATAAATGAATGATTTCACTAAAACATAGAAACTAGCTATATAACTTGTGCAAATGGTCTTACTACTGCACCAATAGTCTTACATTCAAGTTTGATGTGTGTTACAACATAATTTTTGTATCAAAACAGGATTTAACCTTTCTCATTGACTTAGAATCTTATGCCAGATTTGTTCATGTTTTGGTTTTAAAAATGTTACGCAGCCAAAGCTTTTGTTTACCGTGCGAAAGATGAATTTTTGTTTTTATTTGAAAGTGAATGACAAAATACTTGACCTGATTTTGCAAATAATATTTGCTCTATGATTTGTGGAGATTTGTGGAAGTTTTGTCTATGCAGGTTTTTCTAAAAAGTATCTGCTAGTAAAATATGGTGGTAAGTGTGAATGCAGAGTAGAAGTTGAGCACAACTGTTCTATCAAAGGAAATTTAGTAGAACACCAACGATTTGCAAATGTCAAAATATCGATTGTTTCATTTGTTCAATGTTTGTTGTCTAGATGTACTACAAGAAGTAGATGTAAAACAACTGTGTGCTGTGTGATTAAATTGGAACAAACATTCAAAATGGGTTGCGTGCAGTCAAAAGATGCAGTCAAAGCTATTCAAATAGAAAATGGAGAAGTGGTAAGATAAGTTTGAACTCCAAATATTTTATGTGGTTAATAGTCTTGTGAAATTTAATATTACTTAACCATCAAACTTCCATTTGCATGAGGTATGGTTTTATTACAAAGGTCTATTTGTTGATAATAGCAGAAACATTGGGCTTCACAGGAAATATGAAGTAATTTTTTAAGTTTAGTTATGTAATATAGTTAGGATTTTAGTGGATGTTTACATGGGTGTTGGAAGTGGGAGAAATGGGCTTGGAACCCCTTGGATTTTGAGATTTTATATTTTGCTATTAACTCTTTAGTAGAAAAAATATTTTTCTCTTTGTTTCAGAGTTGGTGAAATTAGCCCCTTCTGGAAAAAACCCTTCTGACATCCATGGATGTTTGTGGTCTTCAGCTTGCTACAGCATCCTATTTTGTGGATGTCCAACCTTAAACTGATTTTTTGAAAAGGCACCAAGAATTTAGGGAAAGATACACAGATTTTAATGGTACCTTAAGTTTCACTAATATGAAATGAAAGGAAACCAAGACTCTACTTTTAGGTGAAAAAATCGAGTTTGTGCGAAAAAAAGAAGAGATACATTAATTTATTCTTGACTTCAACCACGGTTGTTCACATGTAGTTTTTTTTCGTTTTAGAAAACTAAAAGTGTGAAGTCTCAAAAAATTAAAGTGACTTCATCCAAAGATCGGGCTTTCACCAAAACGTCCAATGTGGAAGCTACGCAGAAGTCAACCTCAGCCAAGAGCCGAGACAGTGGAATTCAGGAAATGGTAAGGCAGCATCATGAACTCTGTTTGCTGATCCCAGTTGTCCTGTCACTAATGTCAAAAGGTGTACTAAGAGCAAGGTTGGATGTAGGCATAACACACCAGGAATCATGTAATATTGCTTATGCCTGTTGTTTATTTCGGGTGAATTTTAAATACTGGTTTTGAGTATGGATATGATTGAACATAGCCCGGGATGACAGCAGTAAGCATGTAGGGACAAAACATATTGTCAACGCTAGCACAGCTGCGTCCTGTTCTGAACAACTGGTACCAGTTAATTAACTCCTCGGCATTTGTTCGGTTCTTGTGTTTGTAAACTAAACGGTGAAGGAAAAGCCATTCCCTTTTGTGACTCATTTCTTATTCTTTGACCACTGCGGTGCTTCAAACGTGACCACGGCTGCTGTTGAGGTTGTAAATGAAATGTTTGCGTCATATTAAAGTGGACTGCGTGTTTTCTCATCTGCCGGCTCGCGCGCAGGACTCAAGGAGAAATTCGGTTGAAGACATCATCACGGAAGACTCGAACCCTCACTTAATAAAAGGACTTGATGTCGACCGGCGCCCCGAAACGCCAAGTAGGTTTTGACCCCTGTGCGTCGTCGCAAAATAAACTTGTCTGTCAATTTGAAGAGCGGTCACATCGTTCTACGTGATTCGAAAGGTAGAAATACGATAAAACTGATTTTATTCTTTAGCAGCTACATTTTTATCACACTACATGTGCAAAACTGCGTGCGGTTTCCTTTCATCGCAAACAGCTCCAGCATCTATGACGCAACTGCGGTATGTAGCGAGTTGTATTTCGTAACGGGGCAGCGCTGAAAAATAATGGTTGCACCGTTTCTTTCGTGATTCTTTCGGTTGCCATTTGCAGATATTGAATGATTTTTTGCAGATTTTGAAGTTGTTGGAACTCAGTTTAGCCAACGAAGCGCGGGCAGAGTACGATCGAAAGCTATTTTGGCCGAACTGGAAGCTCAAGGGCTTATATCAGGTGACAATAAATTGCGCTCAATAGGCGGTTTGTGCAAAGCCCTCCGAAACACTTCTGCGCTTCGGATACATTTTGTTTAAACATTTAAAGCTAGGGCTGATTCAAGGTGTTTACATTTGTGCTGTCACCACTGCTGCTTGTAAAGTTCTTTTCAAATGATCAGTGGAAATGGAACTGCTTTTGTCAAGACCTAACTTGATCTGTTTCATGTTTGAAAGCGCACGGAGATTAAAAGCATTTCGAAACAAGTGCAGACGTGCCTTGTGACTCTTTTAAAGTTTCCCCCTTTTGTATATTTGCTCCCAAAAACTTTCTTGTTTTCTATATAGTTCTGCTGCGTATCACACCTTGAACATTTCGTGACGCTCTACAGACGCCTTCTAAAGCTTATCATGTTTTCTGTAAAGTTCTTTCTGTTCTGGAAGGCTTTCAGCAATGACCATGCAGTCCAATCCTTGTCTTCCGGGATTTTTCTCCTCAGTGTCAAAGACGCCGTCGTCTGAAAATTTTCTCAAGGCTCTTTAGGGCGACAATGTTTGTGTTTTTATTATATTTTTAAAGCAAATTTTTCTGGGCAGAACACAATTTTGGGGGCCACAAAAATATATCGGAGGCATAGTCCCCAAATGCCCCTTGGCAGACCTGAAGAGCGTCTGTAAGAGGCAAATATCAGAAGCAGCCAAGCAACCTTTGTTCGGTCAAACGTGACATGACGTGTCCACGAACGTAAACGCGCACTCCCCTTTCAGGCACTAAGTTCGAAAAAGGCGGAACAGCGTTCGAGGTCCGGGTCGGGCCGTTGCAGCCCCTGGAACCATTGGCGCCGATCAAAAAACCACCTGCCCGGCTGGAGCGGATGAAGACAGAAACGAAAATGAAGCTAACGAAAGAAGAACTAGAGAAAAAAATGAAAGATGCAGATGAACGACGGAAAGTACGTCTCGGTATATATTTACGTGCTTCCAAGTCTGATAGCTGTGTTTTAAAAAATGAACTTCCACAACGTAGGAAGTAGTTTGTGCTAATATGCTGCGCAGACCAGGGTTGCCAGGTTGGCCTTTTTTAGGCCAAATTTCAGAAATATGGCCTTGTTTAAAAGTTGGTTGGCCTTAAAAACTTCGCTTGATCGTTTGGCTTTTTTACGCTGATAAAGTTTCCTTTGCAGAAAAGTATTTACTGTTCCATTTTTTTCGACAACATTTTTGCTAAACCAGGTGTTGCATGATTTGATTTCGTTTGATTGATTTTTCAGCAAACGTTGCAGAGGAAAAGCCGTTTAGCTTCACAGCTGGCTCGCGACCAGGACATGGACAAGAAGCTTCATTCGCGGAATAGCGACAACGGCGAGGTTGGTCTTCAGGCTCGGCGGTCAAGTCTGATTGCTGATGATAATAATCGTTTTTCGCCAAATCGAACGCACTGCTGATGCTGGGTAGTTGCGCAGTGACTGTAGGATCTCGGTCGCAGATCGGGCTGCTTACTGCGGTTGCTTGTTATGCAACTCAAAGCCATCAATAGGCCCCGAACCCTGTGCCTTCTCTTGGCGCAGACGCTGTGTCATTCTTGATGCCTTCGCGACAGCAAACGTGCAGTCTCTGTGCGGTTGTCTCCACTGGGCTGCTTTTTTACCCCCTTTTGTTGTATCTTTATTACGTTGTTGGCCGCTCGCTGTGACCTTCAAACGGTGTGACTTGAACATGAATGCAAGAAAGACCGACCAGTTACTATTATTGTAATCAACATGTTAAAATTTTAGCTAATTACATCAGTTTTCAGAATCAGAAAGTGAACTACCTTTTTAACGAATACTTTTTTGAAAAAAATGCCTTTTTTTCTGTAAAATCTGTTGCAGTTGTCGCCCTTGGGCCAGAGCCCGATGACGTATTAGCTTAAAATGGCGCATGCCTTTGGAACAGGATAATCCAGACTATCGAAGATTAAAGAAAAAGATTTTAATAAGTTTTGTCGTAATGACAAAAACCCTTTATGTTTTTATATAAAAATATTTTTGCCTTTGAACAGCTGTTCAGTTTTATAAGAATTTGCCTATTTTCGGTTCTCACGATTACTGATGTTAATCAGGGTTGTCTTAATTTGAATTAGGCCTTTGTGTGTCTCTCGTTTAAGTATTACATGTTAGGCCTACATAATCTTCCGTAGCCAGTTTGCTACAACTTTGTTTGGTTTCGCATTCTACCGGATCGACTGCTATACGTTTACCTAGTAGCGTATGTTTGTGCCGCAATGACGACGTTTTTAAGCAATCAATTGATTAAATGCATAAAACTGTTTGATAGCGCGCAAAGCTCAAAGTTACCACCAGGCATGTTCAAACATCTGACTTGACAAATAATTTCAAATCGCATTACGACTGCAGCAGTATAGTTAACCTCACGATTTGCATCACATTCTGTTCGTGCTTACTTGAGTTAAGGCATTTTGTTTTTTTCTGGTCCACGTTCTAAGGCAGTGCCGGATTACGGCTCCGCTGAGTTCAGGCGCGTTTTGAAAATAGGTGTTTTTTGTCAGTGGCCAAAGCGAAAAAAATTTACGTTGCCAACAATTTGGCAAATTTTGTGTACGTGCAATTTTTCATAAATCTCTCTGGTGTACGAATCGAAATATCGTTTCGACTGGGAGGAAACTCGGTAGGAGCTACTGTGGCACTCGTAATCGCCTGCAATATTCCGGTGCTGTTAGTAGGTCGTCTCATTTGCAGTTGGGGTCCCTAACAATCGTTGGTGGTGATAACTTTTTCAGACTTGTTGAATGTGCCACGCACCCATTTTTCTGCTTACGCCCTCAGCAAAGCCTGGCGATGCGCCTGTCACAGACCCGGGTTTCAGGGCTCGCCAGTTCCCAGTTGTTTTCAAAGTGCTTCCTCCCCATGTCCCCGGGAATGCTAGCAATTGGAAACACATCAAATGAACCAGATGTATTGGCCAACGCACAAACTCAACTGAAGTTGCGCTAACGTGCGAAGTTTGGAATGCGACGCGTCACGGCACTTCAGCCACAGCATATCAAGTCGCTGTTACAACTGCCACCATTAACTGAACACCAGTTCTTGATCCGCCGAAAAACTTGAGTAAAAATTTCGGACAAATGTCGTTGGACGATTTAGAGCAGGCAGAAGCCGATCGCCGCTGCGGCGGTAAACAGAAATTTGAAAGTCACGCAAGCGCCGACGCGTGCGAACGGAGATGCCGCAGTATTCGCGGAAAAGACGCTGCTTTGGCGCAACTCCGAAGCCGGCACCTTTTTCGTCATCACCGATCAAATGAAGAGCGCAATCCAGAAGCGCACTGCGGCATGTTCCACGGTGCTGGAGAGGTTTCCTGTTTCGAATGAATGCGATTCATTGTCTGAAGATTTGGGTGCGGCCATCGCAAAGCTCTTGGCATGCGCTCGAAGATCCCTGCGACCTCCAATTTCTCAGCAGAGATTCGTCTGTTTATGCGCGCTGACGCAGCGATAACAGGCGCGACGAAATAGCATCAACTGGAATTGCCCTGAAGATGTTTTGAATGCCGAACACTGCTGATGTGCATCTTGCGTTCCCAAACACGAAGGCGAATTTGTTTTTTGCTATCGGCTACAGACTGACCAAGATAAGGAGTTTTTCTCGATGAAAAGTGAGATTTTGAAGGATCAAAAATACGTCAACAACTCGTTGGTATATCAGCACCTCTGGGAATTGAAATAAAATCGCGTCACAAAATTTATTTCTACGGAACTGGCAGCCAAAAAACGCACCTGTTTGTAATATACCTTAGCAATTACTGTCATGCAACGTTTCTGAATTTTCCCAAAAGACAAATTTTGTTGCCAGGTTTCAATGTTTCCACTTTGACCGGTGACAAAAACACCTATTTTCAAAACGCGACCTGCGGGCTCAGCGGAACCGTAATCCGGTGCTACCTTAGAACGTGGAACAGAAAAATGGTATGATACCCTTATATTAACGTCAGTTCAACTGCCGTTGCAGTCTTAAATCGACTTGAACTTCTTCGGATTTTTTACGGTCAGGTCAAACGTTTTGAACATGCCTGGTGGTAAGTTCGAGCTTTGCGAGCTATCAACCAGTTTTATGCGTTCAATCAACTAATTGCCTGATTGTGACGTTGCTGAACGAAAGCTGCATACCAACGTGGGCCTTTTGATTAAGTGGCATTCGCAACGAATGTTTGCGCATCGCTCTTTCAAGCCACATTTCATTCAGATTGTGAAAGTTTGCTCAATATCTTACTGTTTTATGGGTAAGTACAGCGAAGTGAAATGGACACAAGAAAGTAAAGAAAAACAAAACTTAAAGAAGGCATTTTTGTGACAAAATTGATCCTAGAGTCCATTTAAAATCATTTGAAAAAAACTTGTTTATCTATTTTTATGTTTTCTCCATGCGAGAGGCTTCAAACTAGTCCACTGTGTGCACCAGTGGTTTCCAACCTTTTTTGATGCATTCCTCCCTTTGCTCATTTTGGAACTTTTCATTCTTCCCCTATTCGGGTTAATAGGCTAGTATTACCTACAGTTGGAACAATGGTCTTTATTGACGACAATAACTTGATTAATAAAAGTGGGACAAAAACAATGTGTTGTCAAATAATGGCACTAAAGTTTGTCAACAAAACGTGTGATAGTCTACTAAATAACTTACAAATATAAAGTGATATAACCAGGGCTACCAATATTTTGACCTAAAAACTTAAAATTTTGACTTTATTTTGACCTATAAATTTTCTGCGTTTGCAACTGCAAAATAATTCAGCCTTAGGTGTTGAGCTTAACCCAGAAGCATAATCATGCACTCTATGCTTCGAAATTTAAAATATTTAGTTGTGTAACTTTGGGCATGATATATTGATTAGTACATAAATAACTACAGTAGAGTCAAACCTGAGAACATCATAAAGTTGAAACGTTATATGCATAATGGATTGAGCATTTACCAAACCTAGTACTGTAAGACCACGTTTCTTGCCATACCATGCCTATCCTACATACTATTCAATCGTCCAGTAGTTGGCAAAACAGCATTATTACCCCAGAAGTCGCAACAAACCCCCTATTATTACAGAATTGCAACTAAACTTGCAAAAGCGTATCAATATCTGTTGTTGTAGTTTCAATAAAGTATCGATGAAGAGAAAAAAACTCTGCTGCAAGAAAATTTTGACCTAACGATAAATTTTGACCTAATGATAACATTTGACTTTTTTAAAACGGCAGAAAAATTTTGACTTTATTGACTTTTGGTTGCCCTAGATATAACTAATTGAAAGAGCCAATGTCAACTTAAAAAAGAAGTAGAACACTTACAATGAATATTGAATAAGTAACTTAACTATCAAGTGGAAATTTCCCTCCTGAACTCGTGAAAAGAACCACTGGTGTACACAATAGTCACTACACCTGTCAGTGCTATAGATAATTAGGCTTTCGCTATCATCTTGTATGATTTTAAAAATCGACCAATCGCAGATCGACACCTCTGACAGCATTGACCACGTGACCCGCACCACTTTCCCGGCGAAGGAGTTCGGCAGCGGTGAGGGGAGCGTCCCGCACAAGACGAGTGTGTTCGAAGAGAGCAGCTTGAGCGACTTGGAGGACAACTCTCAGCACGCCTCTCGACAAAGCGACGACTTCTTCGATCTTCCAACGGCCGCTAATTAGCCAGGGCGTCGACAACGGCTTCGAACGAGGGGGTCGTTCCACACCCCTCTGGTGGGGTTCTTACGCGCGAATCGGGTTTTGTCGCTCTGTGAATATTGCGTAGACCGGATCCTGTACAGGGCCGACTCGGATTTTTCAACGGTCGCTACGATTTGCCATCCTGAGCAGAGACATCTTTGCCAAAGGCCGAAACGCACTTTCTTCCGATTTTTTGGCGCAGATTTTCATTCATATTTAAGCTCACCGAATCTTGGGAAACGACACGGAACCGAACTCTTTGCGCGACGATCCGAACTCTAAACACGTCAGCCACAGACGACTGAAACCTGAAATCCGGCGATGAATCCGTTTCATCTTTATCGAGTCCATGGGCGTAGGAAAGGGGGGCAGGGGGGCTTGGTTCCCCTGGATTTTGAAATTTTACATTTTTAGCAAAAAAGGTTGTCTTCTTAGTTTGAAGTGGGTGAAATGCAGCATCATTTATTGGCTACCCCTGGAAAAACCCACTATTGCGCCCCCCCTGGAAAAAATCTTTCCGACGATCGCATCGCTTGTGCTCTACCGCAGCACAGCGAACATTGCACAGTCGCTTGTAGCTGACGTGCCCGTTTTTTCATATCGTTGAAAACTAAGGTATACGAGTTTACCTAAAAAAGCAGCGGCCTCGTGAGATTTTTCAGTGTTGCTACATGTGCTTCCTCGATATACTATACAGGCAGTCGATGAGCCCGCCTTCCAGTTTCACCGTTTACTACAAATCACTGTGTTCGTATCATGTCTACGCGAAGGGACGCATGCTGGCCCCTTTGTGACCGAGTTTTCTTTATCGTCGCCCGTGTGCGCCGCAGTAAGCGTCGTTGTTGAATTTGTTTGAGACGTCGTCGTCGCCGATCTTTTCCATGCGTTGATTGGGCGGCAAGCCAGAAACTCGAGTTTCCGGCACAGCTTCGCGACATCCCGTCGCAATATTATTTGTAAAATCATCAGCAGTAGCAGGGGCGGATCCAGGGAGGGCGATCGCCCCCCCCCCTCCTTAAAACCTACGGAAGTAACTTTACTCACCATAATTTTGTACAATTCAGAAAACAAAAGTCGCTAAAGGCCATTTTGTCGTCCATTGTTTTGTCACTGCAGTGTTGTGAAGTTCATTCCTCTTAGGGTATCGAAGCCGTTATGATACTGTACTTGACTACCAGCTATTACTGAAATCCCCCCCCTTTCCTAACCTTTCTGGCCGGATCGGCCCCTGTGCAGTAGCAATTCCTCCGCAGGCGGATCTTAAAAATACGTCAATTCCTGTCTTCAAAAATTAGATTTTTGAAAAGCGCACGTTTTGCATAGATCGGCGTATAAACGCGTGTAATGGTTTACGCTAAATCGGGCTATGGTAGTTCGTGATTTGTTTGATAAGATTTGCTGTACCACACTTGCGATTGTACTATCATTGCAGTCGGAATTTTGTTTGGCTAACTAATGGTTGATTTGCAATGGGACTCGACCTTTTGGAAATAGCCGGCACAGTCGTGGTGTTTCTCCAAGTTTTCTCATGCGCGCTAAAGCTTAACCGTCGCCAGCCATCCACGTCCAAGTCTTTCGCGCCGTCCTGCGCGCTCACGAGATCATAGGAGTTTGATCGCAACGATGTCTTTCGAGTATTCTAACATGCGTAGTTGTAGCTATTTATTGTGACCGGCCGGAACAGCGCCTTAGAAAACGTAGTGGCTTCTCGCAGTTCGCTTTCTCCGACACTGTACTTTGCTTCCTGTCCTGTGCTGGTTTGAGATTACAAGTCAAACCTCAGCAAGCTGTCGCGTCGAAACGGGACTGGACACAACGCGTTGCAGGGAATTGGGAAGAACAAGCAGATCTGTGCCGAAGGTTAGACTTCCTGCTATTCTTTGGCTGCGGGAGAGTGAATATTCCTAAGGATATATGACAAATAGGCAGGAAGTCGTACATACACGTTGGTCGTCAGGTGCTTACCGGCAGATTTTTCATTGGGAAAGCTTTTTCGCGTTTTATCTTCCATAGGCTGGATGTCAACAGTGTCCGCCATCAGTTATTGGCAGCAACAGGACCATTCACGTGACATATGTGCGACCGACGTGCTCGCCAAATATCATAAAATTACTGTAATTCCCATCGTACCACCAACAAGACGCCACAGCTCAATCTGATCGCCAAATTCGAAACAATGCCGTTTGGGGAAGTAGACAATTCATTCCTATGCGTCATGATTGTCAAAACATAAACGTTTTCTTCTGTTCAAACCAGTGATTCTCAACGTGGACCAGCTGGAATTTCTAGTGGTCCACAGAGAGTTCCACAAATCCTGAAGAAAACGTTCCTGAAACTTGTAACCCTTACTGTACAATAAATTATGTAAGACCACCTATGTGGATTAGAGTTTCGACTAGTTCATGATATGTCAGCATAGCAAAGTGGTCAATCCGATATTTTTTGAAAATATGGTCCACGGGCCAAAACAGGTTGAGAACCACTGGTTTCAACTGACGAAAATGTGAACATAAATGAAACCGTTGAATATTTACTGTATTATAAAACACATTTATCAATTTTCAATAAATTTTCCCGAACACAGCGGTGCAGATGACCCGAATCGTGTTCTGAAAAGGAATTTTATAAGGCGTCAAAATCAATGGCGTATCTATGCAAAATGGTGCCGATGGCAAAGTGTGAATGCTTGCCCTTTTCAATATTAGATATAGGCACGATTTTTACGAAAGGTAAACGACGAATAAAATAAATGTTTTGAAACAGAAAGCAAATGTTTGTTTTTTTTACAGTTTTCAGCAAAAAAATCATAAATTGCATCCATAAGGACCATAAAGCATGAAATAACGCTAATACTGCATGTGTTCCCAGCAAGAGGTGTTTGTAATAGAGCAAAAGCACGTCTAAACGTGCGACAACCAAACCACTGAACGCAAATCCTTGCTCTAAACAAGACTAATAAATCAAAAATCTCTTTTTTCATGCGTTAACATTTTTTGCTCAACTGATACGGCAACGATGCCAACAGCCGGTTCTCTTCCTTAATCTCTGGACTGGGGCATTGCATTTACCCTATTAATTATCAGACACTTGTGGCCATCGAAGAAGTTTCGTAAAGTCAGAGTTGGCCGCAGTAGTTTAAATACACTGCAAATCTGTGGGGGCTTGACAGCAGTTATTTGCGTAACCAGTAGAGGTCTTAATGAGTATTCAGGTTGTGCAAAATGGGGGCCCCAATTTTAATTTACGCGCTTTCAAAGATTTATGAACTTTTGTTTATGATCATGATTATTGATGTGTTTTAACACATTTGGATTTTCAACTTGAAGATCAGAAGCCACACTAAAATGATAACACACACAAATAGCCTATGATCAAAGGACAAGGGGTCCCAGTCAAAATGCAAGAGGTCCCCAACCAATATGTTAAGGGCCCTTAATCAAAGGAATAAGTAGGGCCTTTCGTCTTTGGCTATGGATAAAGGGGCCCAATATTCTTCAATAGAAATATGTGGGGGCTCCCAATCAAAACTTAAAGAGGTTTCGATTTAAGAACATTGAGCTCTTTTTTGAATCACTTGCTGATAGTTGCATGATTTAGCTAGCTTCTTGCTTTAACTATCCACTGGTTACCCGGTTTACACATCCTCAAGCAAAATACCATGCAGAGAAAGCCATTAGTGTAATCCTATTTACTCAACACACACCAAACATTTGTAGTTTTGTGACTTGTTTAAGTTTTTATTGCCATAAGTGTGCTTGTAGCCTATTAAGGCGAAGCCAATTTTAAGTATCATATTTGCGAGTGAATACTGCTATTTCATTCATTCCAGTCACTTCACAAAAAAATTGATTAGTTCTTTATCAACAACTGATTTGCTACTGAAGAAAGGCATGTTCACCTGTGTTTTTGGACACTTGGTACAAAATTTTTTCCATAGCAGTTCTTTCGGCAATATTTTAGATCAGGGGTTCTCAAATTTTTGGTGTTATGGAGCCCATGACGAGATTGACCATGATTTACGGAGCCCCACAATAAATTTCTAAAAATAAAAACATAAACAAACGAATAGCTCGCGGAGCCCTGGGGCTCCGTACGGAGCACTTTGAGAACCACTGTTTAGATGGTTGTAGACTGCAGTGATTTGTAGGCGAATGGGTTGTTTCCCTGTTTTTGTGCAAAGCGAACGAATGAAGTTGGAATCCTGAGGTATTTTCTATCCATTTAAGGATCAGAGCCTCAGAGGTCCTGTGTCATATTTTGCTGTTGGCTACGGTGTGCAACTGTGCTCTTTTCGTAGTGGGTTGTGTTGCATATATGTGAAGGATAATGTACTACCAAAGAAAGTATACGAGTTGGTGTAAAATTTAGCATCAGATGTCAGTCTTGCTGTATAAACAAACGGCAATTCTGAAAACAGTGACCTTTAATTTACGCGAGGGCAGGGGCCCCCACATTGCTAAGACCACCATTGCGCATAATATTCAGATTTTGATAGCCGTGGATTCAAAACTCATCTCAACCAGATTCTGACTAATGTCTTCTTGCCTGAAACGCAGCAGCACTGACTGACTTAGCTTTTCGCAAGCGTGAGGACGAGGTATGGCAAGCGAGCGTTCTTGTTCAGTCACGATGTGTAACAGTCGTGTCGTGCCACAGTTTTGACATGCCCGACTTTATGCATCAGATACGGATGATGTGTTGACGCACCTGTGTGCAGTTCGTGGTTGTATGGGGCGCAAAATAGAGGTTGAAGTCAAAGTGGCGCCCGTGGCACGAGCCATGCCTGTCATACCCTAGATACGCCAATGGTCAAAATTGCTGTTACAGTAGAACTTGTCTAATTCGTCATCGTTTAATTCGTTAATTTTTCGTCGGTCCCGGCAGAATCCCTACCATTTGCGTACATTTCTGTTCGTCTAATTCGTCACCTCTTTCTGTCCCTGAGAAGCGTTTTGTTCGACTATTCATTAATCCATCATTAAGCAGTTAACACGTGTGGGAATTCAAACAAATTAAGGAACTTTTTTGCGAGAATTGTTGCACCTCGCAATTTGTTTATCGAATTTATGAACGAGGTGCGAAGCGCGACCCGACTCCCCATTGAGAGAAAGCAGTAACTCTTTGAAGTTTATTAAAGGTGCTGGATACGCAGGAGTCTAGATAGAGTTGTGGAATTGAAGAGTTTAATTTAGTAAACAACCATAACGTGTATTTTACTGCAAATAAAAGCAGTATGTATACGAGTTTCTATGATAAAGTATACGAGCTTCTATGATAGAGTTTTCACCTGTTTGCATAATTCGTCACTTCGCCTAAATCGTCACTTTTTTCTAATCCCCTTGAAGTGACGAATTACGCAGATTCTACTGTATTTCCGACCCCTGCACGAGAGGGTGCCTTGCACCAACCCCTCTTCGTTGATCCTGACACTAAGTCATTTCCGGGGCTCACCCCGCACACCTGCTGGTAATTTCCGAAGGCAACAACAAACAGAACATAAGGTTGGTTACATCGCACTTGGCCACAACAACGCAAAATCATATCGGATTACAACAAACAGATATCAATCAATCAATCAATCAATGAACCGAAAGCTTCGTATGTCGCATACGCACACAGGTTCCAGCGCCCGACGATTGGTGGTCTATACGCCCGCTACAACCCACAAGTAGCGCCCGAAAAGAAACAGCTACAATGTAAGGTGCGATGTTTTTCTTTGCTGGAAAGGTGAAGAGAAAACAGGCAGCCAACTTGCGAGCCTGGCTCTTTTCTGTTGGTTTTCGTATCGTTTCTTCTGCTTCAGCCATTCGTCGGTTTCCCGCTTCTGCGTTAGGCGACCCAGTGACACTCAAAGTCGGAGCGCCAAGCCAATCGCAAGGTTCTCTACTGCGCTTACGGATGGTCTCTGATTATGAGGTGCTTGGATAAGCGTTATTTTCCCGTTTAACCAGACAGGGGCAACAGTCACACGGAAGCTAGGTGACATTTTTTTAAAGGAACAACGAACTGACTAATTGATCTTCCAAATAGAAAAACAAGGTTTCGCCAGGAGGGTAGTTGAGTAGTTACACGAACGCAAGCACGTAATTTAAAAAAAAAACACCGGCTGCGAGATGCACGGGAGGAAAATTGTATCCATGAAATACCGTATAAATAGAAGAGTTTCGAAAACAGCTCCGATCCTCAAGCGAGCTATGTAGCCGCATAACAAGCAGAGGGATGCGACGATGCATAGCGTTTCGATGCGCCACGCTTGTTTGCAGAGGCCTCGCAGCACAGAAAGAACAAGCGTTTCAGCTACAAACACATCTGTGCTTTGTCTCGGCGCAAATTTCGGATGTTGTTTCTGTCTTTGCACGGACTTCACAACGATTCATGGCGATTTAGTTGCGGAAGAAATTTCACCGACTCTTCGAAACTTGACAGTTTGGTCGGCGACGGCACGTTAAATCAAGCTGGTCACTCATCCGTGACGCGATATGATACACGAAGATATTTTCACACGCGGTTTAAAGAAGCATATGGCGTCATAGAAAGGCAAACACGAAACAAGCGACTGCGAGTGAAACCCACCTCGGCCATAAGCCAGCGTCACACGTACACGCAGGTGTACATTGCAACGCCTCTGGCCCTGATCTCGTCTTTCGTTTTTACTTCGAGCGGTCTTTGTGGATCGACAACGTAACACGCAAAGAAGCGTGACAGTTTTGCTACAGGGTGGTGGTGGTTGACAACGAGCCATCGCTACAATCGACTGGCGGTCGGGTTCCAATACAAGCGTTAACACGCGCGACACAAACGAATCACACCAGTCGCGTGACGCAACTGGGTATCGAAGAAACACACACCAAAGCGCTCAAGCAGATTCAAATATAAACAACTGTAAACACAAAAGCAGCATTCGCGAGTGTTTTGTCTGCAGTGAGCAGTTGGTCGATCCATCGCTCGGACAAGTGAAACGGACACCACCAACTGAAAGTGCCCGTCTTCCCAACGCGAGCCCATACCATGGTTCTCGGCAACCGACGATGAAGCGCGTTGTAGTCGCATATCCTTCCGTAGTCGCCGAATGGGCGCGCAGCACAAAGCCAGTTGTGACGCAGTCACACGCTGCTGCGTTTTGGCGACAGCAACCGTCAATCAACACACGGCAACCCATAAGCGTGCGTGTGTGTGTGTCGGGGACCATGCCATGAGAGGCATGCTGCACAAGCCCCGGCGCGTCCGCACAAAAAATCTCGCGCGTTGTCGTTGCGTCACGAACGCCGAGACGGGACAATTTCGACATTGGGTGTGACAAAAACAGCCGCGGAACGCCGTTTCCATGACAGCGCTCGCCTGTGCGATGCCGCTTGAGCTGGGCACGCAAGCAGCTGTAAACAAGGCGGCAATCTCGGGGCGCTGTCTTTAAATCTTCCTCCAGTGCACATTTTCAGGTGCAACAAAAGCGAAATCAACGGCAGCCGAGCGCAAGGACTCCGTGCTGCTGTTGAGTCGAATGAGATCTCGGGCGTGCTGGGCGCTCGCATAACATCAGCGTTTGCAGAAGTCGTGCTGATCTTTGCTCAAGTTTTGGTACTGCGACGACTGTGTGGACGCGATAAATGTAAACACTGTCCGAAGAGAACATCTACACACACGAGCCTGGTTCATATGACGGTGCGTTGGAATAAACACAACAGAAACAGCGAAACAATAGAACCCGAAGAATAATAGAAATATACATTTGAGACATCAGTTGTTTCGAAGGAAAAAAAAAGAAAAAAACAAAACGAAAAAACGACAGTAATTTACTGTCTTGCATTACTCTAGCGTCCAAAACGGCCGACGACGAAAATTAGAAAACATCGTTTACTGTCTGACGTGGCAGTCGGCGTAGATATTTCACTTCTTCGTGCTGACCACTATCACAACAATGATGATGGCGATGATGACCAGGACGATTATTGCACAAATTAACTTCTTCTTACGCGCCGACGACTGCAAAAGAAAAACAAGCGACCGGTGTGACAGAGAACAGTGAACATAATAAGCAGTGGGAAACAGTGCAGCCGGGAGCCCATGTTAGGTACTACTGTTGACCAGGATATGAACCTTGCAGGCAGTGGAGAAATGATCCCTCGGTGCTTCTGTGCTAGGTTTATTTTGCGGTCATAGACCGAATTGTTCTTGGAATGTTCGGTCACAATGTCTGATGTCTAAGTCAGTTCGGTCACAATGTCTGAAAAGGTAGACTGCTGAATACTGTTACGGCGTGTTTTACTGCTTTAACGGGGCAAATGACCGAAATGTCTCAGCGAAATATAAAACCCAGCTTCTGTGATATCGCCAAGGCGACAATTTCACTGTGTTTTGCTTGCAGCCGATACTTCGGTGCGCACAATTACCAATCCCGGCGTTTTATTACTGGAAACTGATTCACATACGTAGCAAACCGACCATTTGTTGCACAAACGAACCACGGACTCAGTAAGAAGCACAGTTTTTTAAACAGGAATTGCGTAACTTCAACAAAATTACAAATCAATTATTCAAAGTAGACGACGCGGCCATACCTGGCTCGCTCTGGCTTGCACCAACTGCTTGTTTCCTTGCTGGACATTTTCCCCTGCCCGTTCGACGTTTGCTTCTATGCTATCTGTCAACAGGTAAAGAGTAAAATTCAAAAAACGATCAATTTGCGTACAGGCTGTTTCAAAGAGAAGATAAATCTAGTTTTTGCCGCAAGCGAGTTTCACATGGAAAATAAACGTTTTCATACATGAGAACGCATTGGAAACACAGCAGGCATTTGCGGAACAGGCTATAACGCCTGAAAAAAAGCACACAGCAAAAATACTGCACTTATCAGTTACACAGCGCAGAAAGCAGTTGCTGATTTCCTCTCCTTTTTATGCGAGTTACAGCATTGGTAGCGGCGAGTAAGAACAAGGAGGAAAGATGCTTTAACGGTTCCAACAGAAGCCGCACGCGCAGGTTCACTGGTCAACCCTCGCAGCAAATGACCGCAATTGAGACATGGTTTCTATGACAAGCAGGCCTGAAGACTTACAGTGCGCTGTTTGCTACACGTAAAGGCACAAGGGCCGAGTTATTTACAAGGCCGCCACGCAAGGCTTCAACAAATATCATTGTTGCAAGTTATAATCATAGTTCGTGTTTCTCCTTCAAAGGGAAGCTTAAATTTAAAAGGAATTCACAAATGCACAGTAAGAAAATTTCTCACACAGTTACCGTGGGTGAATGAAATAGTTTTAAAGATGTTGCTGGATACGGAAGTTGGAAGCTATTGAGTTAGTAAAGGTACGATTTGAACCTATACGACAAAATACTACGACATATAACTTGCGCGTGCCACACCAGAAAAACATCAATGCAACGCGGAGGCAGGTGACTTCGGCGAATAAACGCAACAGGAACGGCACAACTCTTTTCGCAAATAACAAAGCAACGTCTGGACATCGCTTCAATGGATTTGACAAAAGCTACCAATCACCATCTGCACAGCAGCAAACTGTATTGCGTTTCGCGTCCAATTACAAAAGTGCAGTAGTTAGCTAACCGCCTTTGCCGTGACATGCGTTAGAACAGTGGTTCTTAACCTTTCTCCATTACCACGCCTCCCTTAAGTAATTGCTCTTTGCTTCATGCCACCCAGACTATGCAAATAAGTAAATTGGACGGAATACTTTCCCGTTCAAAAACTTGCCATATTGTAGAGCGCGTAAGAGTTTGCCCTCCCCTGAATATCTACTGCCTTCCCCCTCTTTGTTAAGAACCACTGCGTTAGAAGCGGCGCACTGCTACAAAGCGCTGCGCAAACTACGCTGAACGCGCGTGGTTTAACTTGCGCTCAGCACCTGGATTGTCAACAGCATCTTCCCAAAAGACGCGCAGTGGCGCAAAACGAAGTTATGTGAATTGCTCGTGTCGGACCAAAACAATACTTAGGAAGTTGTCAAAAGCAGCAGCAGATTTTAACGAACCATTAGGAGGCAGTGATGTATTTATTCGGTTGTAAACCGCGGATTGTATTTTTTGTCATAATTTTAAGCGGCTAGTATCTTTTTCTTGCCACGGCCAAATTGGTTTGTTATTACTGTTCGGAAGTTTTCGCCGAAGTTCCTGAGACAGTTGTCAGCATAACAAAGTTCATTAAATCATGTGGCTTCTAGTCAAGGGCGGATTATATTACTTTTTACATATACTTTCGTGCGGATTGCAATCACAGGCTGCAGACAATCAAATAAGTAGGCGTACTATTCGTTGGAGCCAGTTCGTCTTTGGCTCGACATTTTATAGAAGTTTCGGAAAAGCGCAGGTTCTTCAATTTTTTGCCGCCTTTCCAAACTCACAAAGGAACACACCACACACTTTAAGGTATGGCGACTAATGTCAATGAATCCACACTTAGTGGTAAGTAGCACCTTAATGTCGTGATAAGTTTTTTCATTTTATTTTATTGATCGCATGCAATACGACGAATTTATTTAACGACAATTGGCGACAGGCTGAAGCCTGAATACTGCTTTTTGTCGGGGCGGTTGAGGTGAACACTCTTGCCCAAGGAGCGCTACGGCGATTCACATGAGTTGCTGTACATTCCAAAACATGCAGAGCCGAACTACCATGCTACAACGGTCGAATAATGCAGCCACGTCAAGCATACCACTACCGCCGACAAGCATGCAAGACGAGCATGCACTGATTAGAATAAGTCGAAGTGACAAGAGGTGAGAAGTTTGGAAAGTGCCACAACCACATCACTGAAGTCGAGTAAAAGCGATTGCTCTCACACAGCAAAATCATCAAAACGCTCAAGGGTGGATCTTCTCGTCTAGTTTCACGAGAACCGGGGGGGGGACGTGACC